>Ga0233443_1000072_pt1 | contig 126886 bp, 118 predicted proteins | sample SI_123_September_2_FD_182784 | JGI IMG/M metagenome (GOLD analysis project Ga0233443, IMG submission 182784) | Seawater microbial communities from Saanich Inlet, British Columbia, Canada - SI_123_September2016_200_MG | ecosystem: Environmental > Aquatic > Marine > Inlet | place: Canada...
CACACAGTGCGCTGGGCTATCGCCCACCGGCTCCAGAGGCCATCGTCCCGATGGACCTTAAACCGGTCATGCACTAACATTTACTCTGGACCACTCAAAGGGGGCCGACCAAAGTCAATTCACCAAGCCAAATAAACTTGATCACCAAAATTCTCAACACAAAAAAAGGGCTGCCCGAAGGCAGCCCTTTTCCTGTTCGTATGCTCCTGAAGCTTAGCGCTTCGCTAACTGCAAGCTACCTGCTGCTACCTGTAATGCTCCAAAACCACAATATATAGCACGCTGTGTTATCCGCTTACTACTATATATTGTGTTTCATATATGCAACAAATCACGTGCACTTTACGTACTTGTATCAAATGCCCAATAGCCCCAATTCCACACCTAACCGTCTGCTATCACCAACTACTTTTTGTTCCTCTTTCTTGCAGCATCCACTAACTCAATCAAGTCCGCTTGTTCCGCACGTATAGCTTCTGCCAAATCATTGTATAGCTTTGCCGCATCTCTCTTATTCTTATCCATATCTGCATCTCTGTAATAGTTACTACCTTCAATTCCATCCACCCCATCAAGCAACTTTGCTTTCGCTTTTCCACCTACCCTCGGCGTAGCTTTGACATACTTATTTGTTATTGTTATGTATCCCGTAACACTCTCTCTATCTTTCTTTGTATCATCTTTACCAACAAGTTCATTCACCTTTATAGCAATATCATCATATGTTCGCGCAAGCTTTTCATTCAAGCTCACACCACTACCACCTGCCCCACCACTCTTTGTAACTGGCTTTATCGCACTCTCTTTTGTAATCCCAAACTGCGCCAAAATGCTCATAAACTTCACTCCATAAAATGTGTTTCATTGCGCATCATTATCAACACTAATTCATCTAATTCAAGCTTAATTGTTGCCCTGCATCATATATGTGCTATGATAGTATGTCTGTCCTTTTTATATATATAAGTACTCAAACAAAATGCGCTGTTGTTAAACAGCGCATTGTTTGTTTCTAAATGTCAGCACAGCTATCGTGTAGCTACCAACTCTATTGCCTTATCAAGCTCACCAGCTTCAACAGCTTTAACACAGCTATCAATGTCTTGTGCAAGCTGTTCACCCGTCTTTGCTACAACTGTATTTGTACCCTTCCCCAAATCCAGCTGCTTAACGCCGTAACGTAGCTGCAACAACCACTCACCGTCCTGCTGCCAATACCAACGCCTAATGTGCTTGTTGCGCTGTACACGTTGCTTGTTGCCTTCATCATCAGCAACCTACTCCCTTAAGTTATACTTACTCAGCCTCCTGTCTTCGCCAACAAGTCTTGCTTCAAAGCCCAGTCGTTCTTTAGCCCAGTCGTTCTTTAGCTCAGTCGTTCTTAAACCCAGTCGTTCTTTTGCGCATTGTTGTTGCGTAATAACATTAAACTGTTTTATATCTGTGTCTTATATAGTGATGCTAATGTTCTTATGCACCAAACACAATTGCCGTGCTTTGAAATTTCACACGTAATCACTGCTTCCTCACTACTGTATTAACAGTGCTTGCCAGTCGTTCTTTAGCCCAGTCGTTCTTAAACCCAGTCGTTCTTAAACCCAGTCGTTCTTTTGCGCATTGTTGTTGCGTAATAACATTAAACTGTTTTATATCTGTGTCTTATATAGTGATGCTAATGTTTTATCGTACCAAAAATAATTACCACATACAATTTGCATACACAATGACTGCACCCTCACTACTGTATTCACATTGCTTACCCCTTAACCAATAAGTCCACCTCTATGCCGTAGCAACAATATCCTCAAACACTTTCGCACTTAACCTACTGTGCAACTCAACCCACTCCATCAAATTGTATTTACTCAGCTTCCTGTCTTCACCAACAAGCCTTGCTTCAAAGCCACGCTTGTCATCCTCAAGCTTCTTCCAAAGCTTAAGCTTAACGCCAATACTCGCCTTCTTGTTCGCACTTTTCAAATAGCTGTAATAAGTCCCACACCTACCCAAATAGCTTGTGCTAAAATCCTTCTCCGTCAAATTCACCTTCTCAAATGCCAATTCGTCGTACACTTCTTTCAATATATCGTTCACTAACAACACTCCTTAATCCAAAATATTTAGTCTTCTAATACCCACCTATATCATTTAATATACATGCAACTATTATAACATATTTAAATGTTTTAATCTATTATTTCAATTACTTAACTGTCTTTATTAACCTGCTTAATAAACTCACTATCCAATATAAATCTTTTATTTCTATTATCAGCTGCTTTAGCCAAAGCTTCCAAATACTCCAAAATATTCTCGTCAGCTTTTTCGTTCGCTGCACAACATTCAATTAAATGTTCAAAAGCGTCATCAAGCTGTGCCCTATAGCTCGCTAGCTCATGTGTATTATCGCTGTAAATTACATTAATCCTTGCCATCAATAAGCATATATCTTCCATCGTTGTTCCATAGTGTGTTCATGTATCAATCATGTTGTATAAGTGTTTGTAACTGCAAACTTCACGTGCACTCTACGTACACCAAACTACATGCCTGCCTGCGCAAACATCAAACAAAATATAGCTACGTCCCTCATACGTCCCACGCATTTTTCAACAATTTTCGCGCAAAAAAAGGGTTAGCATTTCTGCTAACCCTTTGATTTTGTTGTACAAAATTACTATATGTACATTTTTTAAGCTCTCGTTTCGTATTAACGCTTCGAGAACTGGAAGCTACGACGGGCTTTGGCGCGACCGTACTTCTTACGTTCAACGACACGACTGTCGCGGGTCAGGAAGCCGCCTTTCTTGAGGACGGCGCGCAGGCCGGGCTCGTAGAAAACAACGGCGCGGCTGATGCCGTGACGGACGGCACCGGCCTGGCCACTAAGGCCACCACCTTTTACGGTGCAAACAACGTCGAACTGGTTGTTGCGTTCAGCCGAAATTAAGGGCTGACGGATCAACATGCGCAGTACGGGACGAGCGAAGTAGTCGTCGCCATCTTTGCCGTTGACGGTGAACTTGCCACTGCCGGGTTTGACCCAGACACGAGCAATCGCATTTTTACGTTTGCCAGTTGCGTAAGAACGACCAAGGTGATCGATCTTGGGCTCAACCACTTCGATGACTTCCGGCGCAACCGTCTCAGCGGCGGCGGCGGCAGGTGCATCGGCTGCAGCGGTCTCAGCAGGTGCTTCAGCACCGGCGTTTTCTGTCAGATCCTTGAGATCGGCCAGTGTGTGCTTGTCGTCGGCCATACTCAGTTGCTCCTTGTGTTCTTGTCATTCATCGCGGCGATATCCAGAACAACGGGGTCCTGGGCTGCATGCGGGTGATCGGTACCGGCATAGACGCGAAGATTTTTCATGATCTGGCGGCCAAGTGGGCCCTTCGAAATCATGCGTTCAACGGCTTTGGTCACAACGCGTTCAGGATGGGCGCCATCCAGAATCTTGTCAGCGGTGCGTTCTTTAATGCCACCCGGATGACCTGTGTGCCAGTAATAGGTTTTGTTTTCCCGCTTGCGCCCTGTCAGGCCAACTTTTTCGGCGTTTACAACGATAACGTTGTCGCCACAGTCAACATGAGGGGTGAAAGTTGGTTTGTGCTTGCCGCGCAGGTAAGTGGCGATAACGGCTGCCATGCGACCAAGGACGAGACCCTCGGCGTCAACAATCAGCCATTTCTTTTCCACTTCCGCCGGTTTTGCGGAGAATGTCTTCATTTGTCTAACCTTTAATGAAGTATGGTTTCAAAAATCGTTCATAAATCAAACATCCGACGGTCTCTGGCAATCACTTAAGGTGCCAAAGGGCGCCGGTTGTGTGTTCGGCGCGGAGTATGTCAGAATATTTTTGAACGTCAACCTAAATGAATCGTTTAATATCAGTGTTTTACAATTACGGTATTATAATACCCTATTTTTAAGCTATTGATATAAAACAATAATTTGCATTTACATTTTTCAGCCCAGTTCACCGTCATTCAAAACGCAGAAAACATGGCACTCACCATTCAGGTTTCCCGGACTAACTCTTCTTGTGTCTGTGATAACTCAGGGCCAGGGATATGCAATGTCTGACGGCTGTTTTTGGCAATTCATCCGCGACGTTGAACCAGATGCACCGGTTGCCGTCGAAATCAAGTTCATCGTCGTACAAGTCCCGAAATATTGTTATCAGCGACGTCTGGCAATGGACAAACAGGCCATAACGATCCGGATATTTCTTGATCCTGGCAATGCGAATTGTTGTCCCGCTTTTGCTTTTCGACGTGAGGTAGGACGCCTGCCCCCACTTCAGCGCTTCTTCAAGGGGTCCAACATCTTCCATTTCTGCTGCGGTTTCGAATATCAACTCGCGCAACGACATCAACTTCGTTTTTAAGGGCCCTGGCAAGGCATCAAATACGGCCTTGATTTGCGGTTCGTCAAAATCTCGCATTGATCCGGTTTCTGTAAGGCAATGCTATTGATGATCAGGCGGGATGGCGTATGTCGCTGTAACATGCGCCACCGGCGCGTCTTCTTCGCCCATGGTAAACATGGAAACTTCACCTACAGCAAGCCGCCTGCCGACTTTGAGCAGCTTGCCGACCCCCATGATATCTGTTGGTTTCGGGCGGCGCAGAAAATTGCAGTTCAGGTTCGTGGTGACAGCCTGTTCCACCCGGCCAATCTGACCCAGAATTGCGGCATACATAACGGCATCCGCAAGCCCCATCATGGCCGGGCCCGAAACCGTCCCGCCCGGGCGAAGAATATTTTCGCTGGTCGGCAACAAAATACGGGCATTGCCATAGCCGATATCCTGTACCTGCAAGCCCATCATGGCGACAAAGGGCAGTTGTTCTGCACACAGATCTTCAAATTCAGCAACCGTAATACGGGGGGAGTTTGTCATTTCGTTCCGGCAAATTATTTCGTCATGAGAGCTTCACATCAAAGGCAGTTGAGCCATATTTAACAGCGAACCACTGGTTATTCCAAAGATTTAACTACTTTTTACCGGCAGGACACCACTGGCGGGTTTTTCGATGATTACTGCGACAATAACTGCAATTCAATTTCAGGTTATTCGTAATCGTCATCAGCCTTTCCTTGCACCGGCGATCAAATTCCTCACCTTTTTCCTCAAGATTGATGGCTGAGATGGGCGCACCGGTAGGCAGTGGATCGCTAAACCCCAAAGTCCTGAGCATGCGTACCGTAGCCGGATGAACGGAGTGGGCATACAAATTCCGGATTTTTGGCGTGTTGTCAGCAATCAAATCCTGAAAACTCTTGACGACCAAAGCAAGCCCCAGGCCCTGACGCCGGAGATTCTTGTCGACAATAATCGAATCAAGTTTAATCGCCGCCGATTCACCATCTTTCGCCGTCGTCACCAGGCAACAAATGGCCGCACAGGGCTCTTCACAGCCCCAAAGGCCCATTAATCTGATATTTGCGTCACCGCCTTTTTGTTTGTTGTCTTCATCAAGATAAGTGGCGATCCGACCGATCTCGTCGGACGTCGCATGACTCCGGGCAAACTCCTTGAATACCTCGGCTTCAAGTTCCCGAAACTCAAGTCCCTTTTTGACGTCCTTTACATTCATTTTAGAAATTCCAGAGCCATTGCTATATCTCAATAAAAGAATTTGATGATTTTAGATACGAAAATGCTGGACATCTGGCAGAAACAAACAAATTGTCAAACAAACATAAACAGTGATTTAGTTCGGCAACACAAATGACAACGCTTTTTTACAGCCACTCAGATTGTTTACAACATGATCCTGGCAGCGGCTACCCTGAGTCGCCACAACGTCTGAGTCAAATACTCGAACGATTGAACGATTCCGAGTTTGCCCCCCTGCTCCGCCGCAAAGCGCCTAAAATTGATGCGGCCCAGATTTCAAGAGTGCATGACATCCAATACGTCCAGTCGATCCTGCAAGTCTCAAAATCGACCGAGACCATTGAAATTGATGCAGATACCCGACTGACACCCCAGTCGGTTGACCCCATTTTGCGATCTGCCGGGGCGGTTATTGCTGCCGTAGATGATGTCATGGCAGGGAAAGCCAACAACGCCTTTTGTGCAGGGCGTCCCCCGGGCCACCACGCCAGCAAAGCGCAAGCCATGGGGTTTTGCTTTTTCAATAATGTGGCCCTGGGTGCCCGACATGCCCTTGAGGCCCACGGCCTTGAACGTGTCGCGATCATGGATTTTGACGTCCACCACGGCAATGGTACCCAATCCATATTCAAGAATGAACCGCGTGTATTTTTTGCCTCGACTCATCAATGGATGATTTTTCCCAAAACCGGTGCAGCCGACGAAACCGGTGTCGGCAATCTGCTCAATGTGCCACTGGCGCGTGGGACCAAGGGAGATCGATTTCGCCAGGTTTTTGACGAACAGGTGATCCCTGCCCTGGATGCATTTGCACCTGAAATTCTGTTTATATCCGCCGGGTTTGATGCCCATGTTGCGGATACAGTAGGTGGCCTGAAACTGGTCGACAGTGACTTTGATTACGTCACCGGATTGTTGGCGGACGTTGCCGACAAACACGCAAAGGGCCGACTTGTTTCCGTGTTGGAAGGTGGCTACAACCCGCGCGCGCTCGCCTCATCCGTCGCCTCCCATTTACGGGTTTTGATGTCTCGCTAGACGATAGCACCGATCTGCTTTAACCAGATAATTGATTTATTTTGGCATTTTTTTCTTTTTGGAATGCGACTAATTGCCGCATTCAGACAATTGATTTGATATTTATCGCCCTCTGGTTATATGCCCTGGGTTAAGCTAGGTTTATAAGAATTCTTGTGGCCGTCTGATGCGGTGTATTTTTTTATCTGGAGACAAGCGTATGGCAGTTAGTAATGTCCAGCCAACTGGAATTGAGAGAACATTTGGCGAAGATGAAATTATCATTTCCAAAACAGATTCAACAGGCAAACTGACTTACGCCAACAACATTTTCCTGGACCTCGCCCAGTACGATGAAGATGAAGTTCTTGGCCAGCAGCACAACCTGGTTCGCCATCCCGACATGCCGCGCGCGGTTTTCAAGTTGCTTTGGGACACTATTCAAGCTGGAGAAGAAATCTTCGCTTACGTTATTAATATGTCCAAAGTCGGTGATCATTATTGGGTTTTTGCCCATGTCACACCCAGTTTTGATGCCAACGGCAACATTAGTGGATTTCATTCCAACCGACGGGTGCCTGAACCTGGCCCTCTTGCCAAAGTCAAGGATTTGTACAAATCCCTGTTGGCGGAAGAGAAACGCCATACCAGTCCGAAAGATGGCATGGAAGCCTCTCACAAAATGCTGATCGATATATTGACCGAAAATGATGTCACTTACGACGAGTTCATTTTTTCGCTCTGACCACTCGTGCCAATTCCCCTTTCAGAATTCTTGTTCACCAGAATACCAGGAGACCGAAATTATGTCCGACGTCACGCCCATCGAACAAGATGACACGCCAAACCTTACCGAATCTGTCATTGGCGACTCTGGCAACGATAACAGAATTGCCGAACTGGAAGCTGAATTAGCGCTGTACCAGACGACATTTGCCAAGGCCAGTGAAGTTTGCAGCCAGGCCGCTGGCGGTGACCTGAATACACGGGCTACTGGCTTCAAGGAATATGGTGATTTGGCAGGTATCCTGCACTCGATTAACCAGATTCTGGATCTAACAGACGCTTTTGTCAGGGAATCCGGGGCTTCTCTTCAGGCAGCCAGTCAGGGTAAATTTCATCGGGCATTTCTGGAACGTGGTATGCTGGGTGATTTTAGACGAGGCGCCAGCATAATCAACGACGCCCGCGAATCCATGAAAGTTGCCGCAGAAGAGCAAGCCGTCGCCGAGGCTGAGTCAGCAAAGCTTCAACGCATGATCGAAGACATGCCGATTAATGTGATGATGGCAGACGCGAAAACCCTTGAATTAACTTACCTTAACAAGGAAGCCCGCGATACTTTGGCCACCCTTGAGAAACATCTGCCAGTCCGGGTCGACCAACTCGTTGGCACCTGCATCGACATCTTTCACAAGGACCCAGGGCACCAGCGCAGGATTCTGGGTGACCCCACCAACCTTCCGGTTACCACAAAAATTAATGTCGGACCTGAAGTTCTGAAGTTGACCGTTAGCGCGGTTATGGATATCGAGGGTAACTATATTGGCCCGATGGTCGCCTGGAGTGTTGTGACTGCCCAGGTCCGCATTGCCAACGATGTCCAGGAAGTTGTGGGTATTGTTGCTTCGGCCTCAACAGAGTTGAAATCCAGTGCTGAAGCCATGTCAGGGTCAGCGGCAGCAACAGCAGAACAATCAACGGCCGTCGCGGCAGCCTCTGAAGAGGTCACAGCAAATGTCCAGACGGTGGCATCCGCAGCAGATGAATTGGCAAGTTCTGTCAATGAAATCAGCCGGCAGGTCGCCGAATCAAGCCGAATCTCTCAGGAAGCTGTAAGCGAAACGGAAAGGTCAAACGAAGTGGTCGAGGGTTTGGCCGAAGCCGCCCAGAAGATCGGTGATGTTGTTAAGTTGATCAGCGATATTGCAGGCCAAACGAATTTATTGGCGCTGAACGCGACCATCGAGGCGGCACGTGCCGGTGAAGCAGGCAAAGGCTTCGCTGTTGTGGCCTCTGAAGTTAAAAGCCTGGCCAATCAAACGGCAAAAGCCACTGAAGATATTGCAGCTCAGGTTGGGAACATTCAGTCGGCCACAAGTGATGCTGTTTCAGCAATTAAAGGTGTCGGGCGTACAATCAGCAATATCAATGACATCGGCACGACCATAAGTGCAGCGGTTGAAGAACAAGGAGCTGCAACAGGTGAAATCAGCAGAAATGTTCAAGAGGCAGCAACGGGTACCCAGGAAGTAACCGGAAACATTACAGCAGTTAGTGAGAATGCTGCCGAGAGTGGTCAGTCAGCCGGTCAGGTTCTGGATGCCGCGGACGAATTGTCCGTGCATGCTGAAAGAATGAGAAGCCAAATTGATGAATTCCTCACGTCATTGTAGTCCGCGGCCAGACACCATGTAGCCCGCGACCAGACGCCATGTAGCCCGCGACCAGACGCTGGTCTTGAACTTTCGCGTGGCTTGTCGCCGGAATTGCCTTTATTTACAGGGGCGAATGGCTAAATCCGATTAATTTACTCAGGTTTTTAACCAAATGCGCTGATTATTCCTCAATATCACTTGAAATTGTTTCCCATTCAAATATTTTTATGGTTGCTCTCTTGGACGAAGAGAGAAAATGAGCGGGCATTCGCCTGTTAAAGTAATTTTGTGCCTGAATGAAGGCCGAGCAGTCATACCAAATTTCTGACTGATTTCGATATATTAAGGGTGGGAGCGATTTAGTTATGTCCGATTCAGAAGCTATAGTTGGAAGTTTGTTTGAACGGTTGGGGGGGGAACCAGCAGTTGATGCAGCTGTTGATCTTTTTTACCGCAAAGTTTTGGCCGACGACAGTATTTCGAACTATTTTGATTCATCTGATATGGATGCTCAAAGGTCTAAGCAAAAGGCCTTTTTAACCATGGCATTTGGTGGGCCGAACAGCTACACCGGTCAGGACTTGCGTGTAGCCCATGCCCATCTGGTGGATGACGGCCTGAACGACGCTCATTTTGATGCTGTCGCTGGCCACTTGAGTTCCACTTTAAAAGAACTTGGACTGCCGGATGATCTTGTCGGTGAAGTCATGACAATCGCAGGCAGTACACGTGACGACGTGCTCGGACGTAGCGGCAGTGGGGCCGCACCTGAAGATAGTAACACGGGAGAATCTATGTTGGATAATGCAAATGAAGGTGGAGAAGTTTTACGGCTTCGCACCATGCTGGACAACATGCCAATTAATGTATTGATGTGCGATCCACAAACACTTGAAGTAACTTATATTAATAAAACCAGTGTCGATACACTGAAAACGGTAGAGCATCTCATTCCGATAAAGGCTGAAGAAGTACTTGGCCAATGCATCGATATCTTCCACAAGGACCCGGCCCATCAGCGCAAGATTCTGGCCGATGGTTCAAACCTGCCGATGGCCTCACACATCAAGCTGGGTGAAGAAACTCTTGATCTGCTGGTTTCGCCCGTGAACGATGCGGATGGCAATTACATTGCCGCCATGGCGACATGGAGTGTGATTACTGCCAAGGTGAAGGCTGATGCCGAATCAGATCGTCTGCAACAGATGGTCGAAAATATGCCGATCAACGTTATGATGGCTGATCCGGAAACGCTGACCCTGAATTACCTCAACAAGGCCAGTCGGGATACCTTGAAGGCCATTGAACATCTGTTGCCGATCAAGGCTGACGACGTTCTTGGTTGCTGCATTGACGTATTCCACAAGGATCCGTCCCATCAGCGCAAGATTTTGGCAGATGGTTCCAACCTGCCGATCGCCTCTCACATCAAGCTGGGTGAAGAAACCCTTGATCTGCTGGTCTCGCCCGTGAACGACAAGCAAGGTAACTACATTGCCGCCATGGCAACATGGAGTGTGATTACCGCCAAAGTAAAAGCCGACGCTGAAACCAATCAATTGCGTCAAATGATCGAAGAAATGCCCATCAACGTTATGATGGCAGAACCCGGCAATCTCGATCTGACCTATATGAACGCGCAATCTCGCAAGACCTTGAAGACACTTGAGCATCTCTTGCCAGTTAAGGTTGACGACATGGTTGGTCAGTCGATTGATGTTTTCCACAAGGATCCGTCACATCAGCGCAAGTTGCTGGGCGATCCAGGCAACATGCCTTATTCAGCCAAGATCAAGCTGGGAGAAGAAACACTCAGACTTGATGTCAGTGCCGTGTTTGACATGGACAAAAACTATATTGGCCCGATGGTTGCCTGGAGCGTTATCACGTCCCAGATTAAAATTGCCAATAACGTCTCTGAAGTGGTGGATATTGTTGCATCGGCTTCAACCGAATTGAAAGCCAGTGCTCAAGCCATGGTTGGTTCAGCCGAGGAAACGGCAAATCAGTCAACTGCGGTGGCTGCGGCCTCGGAAGAAGTCACTGCCAACGTGCAGACTGTGGCTGCTGCAGCTGAAGAGCTGTCCAGTTCGGTTAACGAAATCAGTCGTCAGGTTGCAGAATCAACCCGTATTTCTGAGGAAGCAGTGCACGAAACTGAACGCACCAACGAAGTGGCTCAGGGTCTGGCAGAAGCGGCCCAGAAAATTGGCGATGTGGTCAAACTGATCAGTGACATTGCCGGTCAGACCAACTTGTTGGCTTTGAATGCGACCATCGAAGCAGCCCGCGCCGGTGAAGCTGGTAAAGGCTTCGCGGTTGTGGCATCCGAGGTCAAGAGCCTGGCAAACCAAACCGCCAAGGCAACCGAGGACATCGCAGCCCAGGTTGGCAACATCCAAAGCGCCACTAACGACGCTGTCGGGGCCATCAAGGGTGTTGGCGGCACCATCAACAAACTGAGTGAGATTGCCACGTCAATCAGCTCAGCCGTTGAAGAGCAAGGTGCCGCTACCGGTGAGATCAGTCGTAACGTTCAGGAAGCTGCGAACGGGACACAAGAAGTCACTGGCAACATCACCAAGGTCAGTACCAATGCCTCCGAAAGTGGATCATCCGCGACCCAGGTGCTGGAGGCTGCTGATGGCCTGTCTGAAGAAGCTGAAAAGATGCGGACCCAAATCGGCGACTTCATCGATTCACTCTAAATCAAATTACGACCAACAAATCGGGGCGGCCAATTGGCCGCCCCTTTTTTTGGCTGAAAACAAACTGTCATTACCGAAATATACCTGACAACGTGAAGGCACGAACAGGCCTGAACTATTCCTCGTTCTCCTGCGTCTTCAAAAAGGTCTGATGGTCGAACTCACTACCTTTTTGTAACATGGCATGCAGCACATCATCTCTGGGCGCCGGAGATTTTGGCCAGGCGACGCGACTATGACTGAGGCCCAAACCCAACAACGTTTCAACAAGTTTATAGGTCAGCGGCCCTGGATTAATGACCGGCACAGGAAGCCTGTCGGCGAGATACGCGTGGGCCTGATGCATGGTTGTCGATCCCAGCAAAATGACATCGGCCCCGTCTTCTTCAATACAGGCCTGTGCTGCCGTTTCCAGCAGAGGAAATATTTCCTCTTCCTTACCGCCCAGCAGTCCGATGTTATCAGGACTGACATCGATTGAACGGATCGAAGCACACTGGTTGGTAAAACCCAGGTCCTTGATTGTTTTTTCATACAGATGCACCCAATGTTGCCACATCGTAACAACTGAGAAGCGGTTACCCAGCAACATCGCCATCAGCATAGACGCCCTGCCCGGTCCGATCACCGGAATATCCAGTGCCGAGCGCAAGGCAGCCACGCCGGAATCGCTCATGGTATCAATACAAACAGCATCATACCCCCGCGCCTGGGCTGACAACCCTGCCTCCAGCATCCCCACATCAGCCAACACGAGATCATATTGGCTGACGTAGTTTTTGGGTGCCACGAGCACAGATTCAAAGTCGAACTGGATATCGGGTCCAAGTTCGACAGCTTTTACCTGGTCGCGTCGTTGCTGTCTGTTTTCATCGCTCATGGGAAAGGGAACGAGGACGAGGACCTTGGCCATAATGATCTCCGTAGTGATTTGCTTTTTGGCGAAGTTAAAAGAAAGAGGCGCTTGATATTGCCCCAAGGGTTGTGATGGAGTGGAATATATCCCCGAAACACCTTGCGGACATATATGCATGAGCAATCTATCCTATACCGACGGCAAGTTGCGAACGATCCTGAATGATTGCAAGACCATTGCCGTCGTCGGGGCGTCGGCTAACTGGAAGCGCCCTTCATTCTTCGCCATGAAATATTTGCAGGGAAAAGGGTACCGGATCATACCGGTGAACCCCGGCCAGGCAGGCAAGAAAATCCTTGGCGAGACCTGTTATGCCAACCTTAAAGATATCCCGGAACCTGTTGATATGGTTGATATATTTCGAAATTCCAATGATGCCTATGGAGTCACGGAGGATGCCATAGAGATCGGGGCAAAGGTTGTCTGGATGCAGCTTGCCATCATCAATGAAGCGGCGGCCGAGATGGCGCAAAATGCGGGACTGGAAGTGGTCATGGATCGCTGCCCAAAAATTGAATATAGCCGCTTGTTTGGTGAACTCGGCTGGAGCGGTATCAATACGGGCGTGATTTCAAGCAAACGACGCAAGGTAGGCCGGAAATGAGCAACAACAAAACGAGCGACAATAATGACTTTGGTTTTGAAACCCTGGCCATCCACGCCGGTGCGGCCCCTGACGCAGAGACCGGTGCCCGTTCAACGCCGATTTATCAGACCACGTCCTATGTCTTTGATGATGTCGATCAAGCCGCTTCCCTGTTTAACCTTCAATCATTTGGCTTTATATACTCGCGACTGACCAACCCGACGGTCGCTGTGCTGGAGCAACGCATTGCTGCCCTGGAAGGCGGTCGTGGTGCCGTCGCATGTTCTTCAGGTCATGCTGCCCAGCAATTAACCTTTTTCACACTGATGGAGCCCGGGGATGAATTTATCGCGGCGACAAATCTGTATGGCGGCTCGATCACACAATTTGGACAAAGTTTCAAGAAGTTCGGCTGGCACTGTCACTTTGTTGATCCCGTGGACCCGGAAAATTTTCGCCGTGCCCTGACACCCAAATGCAAGGCAATCTTTATTGAAAGCCTGGCTAATCCCGGCGGTGTTATTGTCGATATCGAGGCCGTTGCGGTCGTTGCCAAAGAAGCCGGCATTCCATTGATCGTCGACAACACCATGGCAACGCCTTATCTGTGTAGCCCCTTCGATTGGGGCGCGGATATTATTGTGCATTCCATGACCAAGTTCCTGGGTGGGCACGGCAATTCCATGGGTGGTGTGGTTGTCGAATCCGGCAATTTTGACTGGGCCCAAAACGACAAGTTTCCGGGCATGACCCAACCTTCAGAATCTTATCATGGCCTGGTATTTTACGAGACCTTCGGCGATTTTGGCTTCACCATGAAAGCCAGGGCAGAAGGCTTGCGGGACCTGGGCCCGGCCTTGTCGCCATTTAATGCTTTTCAGATTATCACCGGCACTGAAACCCTGCCCTTACGCATGGATCGCCACATTGCCAACGCCCGAACTGTCGCGGAATTCCTCGACAATCATGCAAAGGTCGACTGGGTATCCTATGCCGGTTTAAAGACCAGTCCGTTTTATGATCTGGGTAAAAAATATCTGCCAAAGGGGCCAGGCTCTGTCTTTACCTTTGGCGTCAAGGGCGGGTTTGATGCAGGTGTCAAACTGGTGGAGGCCTGTGAGCTGTTTTCCCACCTGGCCAATATCGGCGATACCCGCAGCCTGATCATTCACCCGGCATCTACCACCCACCGCCAGCTGACAGAAGAGCAATTGCGGGCCTCAGGATCGGGTCCGGAAGTAATCAGACTATCCATTGGTCTGGAGACAGTTGACGACATTATCAGGGACCTGGATCAGGCCTTGGCGGCAACGTGATATCTGCCCGGGCGATTCCGGTCTTGATGGAGTCTCTCCGATTATCGCATCTTGGTTGAACCTGCCCTTTTGCGATCTGCATCAATCCAGGCTTCGTCGCGGGCAACGCATTTGTCAAAATCAGCCGTGCCTTTGCTAAGCCCTATTTGCTGACAACGTTGTTCGTACCAGGTTACTTCTTTTGAAACGCAGGCAGTGACCAATGCCAGCGCCCCCGCCACAATTATTACCCTTGTCAGCTGTCTTTGCATGTCTCCGCCCTTTTCTGTCTCGCAATATATTATTAATGTGGTGATGTCGTTGTCGGCAAGCAAGGTAAACATAGTTCAATCACGGCTTCAGGTAACTTGTCTAAATTCAGAAATATAGCAATCAGGGGATATCAGTGAACCTTTATAGCAAACTGGCGGCACGGGCCGCCAATCAAAATCCCGTCACCGTCGGTGTGATCGGTGGCGGCAAGTTTGGCTCTATGTTTCTGGCGCAGGCCCGTTTGACAATCGGCCTGCAGGTTGCCGCTGTTATTGACCTCGCGCCGGAACGCGCTCACGCCAATCTCGCCGCGACCGGCTGGTCCAAAGAGCAATATTCGGCCTCTTCGATTGCGGATGCCCTGAAATCAGGCGGAACTTATGTGGGTGACGATGCCGCTGCCATGATTGCAACCGGCGGCATTGATGTTGTCGTCGACGCCACAGGCGATCCGTCTGCCGGTATCCGACATGCGCTGCTGTGCTGTGAGCATGGCAAAAACGTGATTATGGTCAATGTTGAAGCTGACGCCCTGGCAGGACCTTTGTTGGCCCGTCGGGCAGAAGAAGCCGGGGTGATTTATTCTCTGGCCTATGGTGATCAACCGGCCCTGATTTGTGAGCAAGTTGACTGGGCCCGCGCCATTGGTTTCAAGGTCGTATCAGCCGGAAAAGGCACGCGCTATTTGCCAGAGTTCCATCAGTCCACGCCGGACAATGTGTTCGAAAACTATTTTGTTGATGCGGAAGTCGCCAAACGCGGCAACATGAACCCCAAAATGAGCACCAGCTTTATCGATGGCACCAAATCAGCTATCGAAATGACGGCAGTTTGTAACGCCACCGGTTTGACCCCACAGCCGCATGGCTTGAGCTTCCCGCCTGTGTCCTGTTACGAACTGGCCGACGTACTGAAACCTTCCTCAGCAGGCGGTAGTCTCAGCCATGCCGGTACAACAGAGGTGATATCCTGCCTGCATCGCGACGGCACCGACGTCGAACATCATTTGCAAATGGGCGTCTATGTCGTGGTGGAAGCCGACAATGACTACGTTTCCCATTGTTTTGAGGAATATAACCTGCTGCACGACAAGTCTGCCAAATATTCAGCCATGTACAAACCAACCCACCTGATCGGACTAGAGCTTGGCATTTCCGTTGCCTCCATTGCCCTGCGTGGCGAAGCGACCGGCACACCAACCGGTTTTCGCTCCGATGTTGTGGCGACGGCGAAACGCGATCTCAAACCGGGTGAAATGCTGGATGGTGAAGGCGGATACTGTGTCTGGGGCAAACAAATGCCTGCTCACACATCAGTCTCTATGGGCGCCTTGCCCTTGGGGTTGGCTCACAATGTCAAACTCAAGAACGAAGTCAAACAGGGCCAGCAGGTTTGCTGGACCGATGTTGAAATCGATGAAACTGATATGGCTGTGCGTTTTCGTCGTCAAATGGAGCAAGCCTTCTCGGCCGACGAAGCTGCTGAATAATCATGGATCCATAAGCCCGGTGTCTCGCTGGCGTTCCACAGAAAGGTGAGGTAGTTTGCGCTTATGCGAACAAATATTCTAATCAGCGGTCTCAGTTTTTTGCGTCGCTTTACACCTGCGGCTCTGTTGCTGGCCATGTTACTGAATGCCCTGCCTGTCATGGCCCAGGCGGGATTCGAAGAAGCCACTGCTGCTTTTTCTGCCGGTAAGTTCGATCACGCCTTGAACGAATTCCGCTCACTTGCCGAGGGTGGTCACAGCGAAGCCGAGTTTATGTTGGGCGTGATGTATTTTCAGGGCCGGGCTGTTGCGCAAAACCGTGCCATCGCCGCTGTCTGGTTTCACAAATCTGCTCTGAAGGGACATGGTGGCGCGCAACTGGCACTGGGGTCCGTAAATATTCGCGGTGTTGGCGTTTATCAAAACCTGCATGAAGCCTACAAATGGCTGACCCTGGCCGCCTTAAGTTCCTCATCGGACATCAAGGAGAAGGCGGTTATTCTTCTTCAGGATGCAGGCAGGCTTATGACCCCGGATGAAATCAGGGTCGCCAAATCAAGTGCAAGTGATTTCGAGCCCTTCAAGTCCGGACTTACATCGAATTAGGGCGTTTCCGTTAAATCCGAAAACACTCTATTCCGGAAGCTTGATACCCGTTGCCAATGCCTCAGCCCCCCAGATTGCCAGGTAGCGACCGCGAAAGGGTTGCTCGTACCGCGCCTTCAGGCCAGGCGGCGGCGGATTGCGGTGGATCATGATCATCACACCATCGGGATTTGCCGCAAACCATTCTGACAGCGGTTGGTTTTTCACGACCAGGATTGGTGTTTTCAAACGCCCCAGAAAATGAAACTGGCTGTGGTATTTTTTCCGCCAGGCAACGGGTTTCCCTTCCAATTGCCGGGCAGCAATCCATTGCGAAACAGCTTTAAGGTCATAGGCGGGTGCCGCGGCACTAAAGACAAACAGATGGATCACAGCCACAATCACAGGGCCGACCAGGGTCATTTTCCGTATCGTAACGAAGCTTGGACCGGTATTCCATCTCAGCATCAAACCGGCAAGGATGATTAACACCAGGCCGCCGAGCGGTGAAACGTCGGCCAGCCAGCCAGGCGTATGCACATTCATCCAAAGATCCGGTGCAACCTGGAAACTTGCAGGAACCAGCGTCAACACAAGCCCCGTCAACAACACCATGAGTGCCGGAAGGCGTTGATCCCATCGTCCATTTACTTGCTCATCGGGCACTCGCTCATCGGGCATTTGATCTTCGCCCAGTTTGAATGCAGCTAACAAGGCCAGGGCCGGGAACATTGGCAGCAAGTAATGCGGTTGTTTACCGCTGATAAAACTGAAGGCAATAAATGCAGGCAGGAACCAGCAGAGGGCCAACCTGACTGGCCAGGCTTCCCGACCTGGCAGAGCAACTTTCAAGCGCCACAGCCTGGGCCACATTATCCAGGGGAAAAGCAACAGTGGCAGCAATGGCAGGTACCACCACATGGGGCGACCATGGGCGAAACTTTTTTCGACCCGCCCTGCTGTCTGACCCCAGAATATTGCTTTGGCATAGGCGTCACCACCTGCCAGAGCTGCCGGCAATGCCCAGCATAATCCAATGACGGCCCCCAACAAGATTGCCGCCAGCGTGGCCAGATACCAGTTGCGCAATTTGATTGTGCAGTCAGAGGGCAGCCACCAGGGGGCCAGCAGGACGGGCGGCAAAGTATAAAGCAGGATAACCGGTCCCTTGGCCAATACGCCGAAACCAATGGCCAGCCCCAGGATGCCAAAGCCCTGCACCATCTTGCCGCGCACGGCCAGAACGACGCCAAGCAAACCGACAGTCGCCAACAGGGCGTTCCACATATCAAACATTGTCACTGTCCCGAACAGGGACCAGAACAAGGTCCCCGTCAGCAGCCAGGGAACAAGTCCGGAAACTTCCGGTTTGCCGGGCCACAGATTTGCAGCCAAGGCACGAGCGGCAAAAATTGCACCTAGTCCTGCAAGAGGAGATACCAGCCGGGGCCACCAGTCATTGACTCCGAACAGGGACCAGCCAGCGTGAATGCTCCAGAACATCAGTGGTGGTTTGTGGGAATAGGTTTCACCGTTCAAGTGAGGCACCAGGAAATCCCCCCTGCTCCACATTTCCCAGGCGGCAGAAACGTAGCGGGTTTCGTCGGAAGGCAACAGGGGCCGGACCATCAAGGCAATCAGTAGACCAATCGCCCAAATGATGATCCAGCCATGATCAAGGCAGAATTTCCGGATCATCTCAGGGGTTGCCTTGCCCAGACTGATCAGCATCCTGATCACTGACTGAAACGTCCCGACCATATTGCCGATAAAGCATCAGGCCGACGCCGCCTGAGATTAAAAACAGCAAGGCACTGATGGCAATCTGGATTTCGGAAGAGACGCTGGAACCACTTCCCACAAGCGCAAAAATCACGGTTTGCGGAATGTAACCAATGCCCGAGCCAACAACAAAGCTGACAGCACCGATGCTTGAAACACCGGCAGCCAGACAAGTCAGAAAGTTACTGCCAACCGGCAATAAACGGATCACCAGGGTCATGACAAAGGGAGACCGACTGAGAAAGGCATCGATTTTTCGGATGCGCCTTGGGGCCCGTTTGAGAACAACTTTTTGCCCCATGATGCGGGCATAACTAAATGCCAAAACACATCCCAGGACTGTGGCCAGCAAGGCAAGAGCAACACCGCTGACAATACCGAACGCGTAGCCGCCCATAAAAGCAACGATCTGGCGCGGCAGTCCAATGGCCGTGAAGGCTGTGCCGATTAAAACAAACAAGGCCTCACCGGCAATGCCTTGCCCGCGAACTTCTGCATCGATCCAGTTTGTTGTTAACAAAGACGCAATGCCCGTCTTCTGTACCAGCCAGCCAATCGCCGCCAGAGACACCAGAAACAATGCCGCCTTGCCCAGCGAGCGAATATCCCGGCTAGCTTTCATGGTCTCTGTTGTCTTCGAAAGGGACAAGGGTCACAGATACCGTTCGCCGCTTCAGCCAAATCACACCAATGATATCAATGATCCCAACCCATAATCTGTTGCCGATACCGTAATGAGAGCTGCCACCGCCACGGGGCCGATGATTAACGGGAACGGATGTGATTTTGCCGCCTTGTCGACGGATCAAGGCCGGCAGAAACCGGTGCAAATGATCAAAGTGCGGCAGCGCCAAAAAGTCGTTCCGGCTGAAAACCTTTAGGCCGCACCCCGTGTCCGGCGTATCATCACCCAAAAGGCGGCTGCGGACGGTGTTGGCAATGCGGGATGACCAGCGTTTGACAAGCGTATCTTTTCGCTTGTGACGGTGGCCACAAATCATGGCAAATCCCGGTTCATTTAAATGCATATTCCACAAGGCAGGAATATCCGCCGGGTCATTTTGCCCGTCGCCATCCAGGGTCGCAATCCAGGCCGCCCTGGCCGTCCTGACACCTGTCAACACAGCCGTACTTTGACCGGCATTTTTAGCATGCTGGCGCAAGTGTAACCAGGGCCGGTCTGTTGCGAGGGCGGCGATTACAGCTGCCGTATCATCCGAACTACAATCATCTACAATGACCAGTTCAAATGGTAAGCACCCTGTGAGTGACGCTTCAACTTCATCAATCAGGGAATGAATGTTGGCGGTTTCATTGTGCACAGGAATGACGACCGACAGATCAGGTACCAGCCGCGTGTCGGCCTGATCCTGGTTATGTTTAACCGATTCAGTCATATCGTATGGGGTCATTTCGGTTTTGGCGACAATTCAACGCTGTTATACCTTCCAGGCAGGCCTGCGGGCAATGGCTCAGGCAGTCGGCAAACCTGGTTTTACGACCTCATGGTAAACCATGTCGGGCGTAACCCGGTGGATATCCGCGCTGTCCGAATTTACAGGCACTATTCAGTCAGATTAAGCAAAGTGATGGCCATCGGCAAAAACCCCGATGGCTGGACGATTGCACATGGCCGAAAGGTTCAAGCCAGAACCATCGTTGCTGATACAGGCTTCAAAGGTTTGCAATAACGCGTGGCTGTGATGCAAGGGAAGCTTGATGTTTGTCAGGCGGGCTGGAGGGCAGCTGCGCTCTGATAGGCTTGGGCAGAGCGGGCAAATTCGCTTAAGCCATACAGGCTTGGGCTGTCTTGAACCTTGCCACCAGAAGCAACCCCGCTTTCTTCAGAATCCGGTTTCTGATGCATGGCCTGCCGCTCTTCTTCGCGGGCTTTTGCCATCTCGGCTCTGGCGGCCTGGGCGGTCGCATTGGCCTGGGCAGCGACTGCACGATCTGCACCTGATGGGTCAGCTGGCGCGGAGGCAGCCCGTTTGATAACTTCCATCTTGCGGATTGTCGCCTCCGGATCACCGGCAATGGGCGACACGTCGATTGATACCTCTCCACCAATGGCATATTGCCCGCCATCAGGCCCTCTTTGGAATTGATAACCTGGCGCACCGCCATAAGGACCCGCTGCCCGGGCATGGGCTTCCTCGTGGCGCCGGACTTCAGCATCCTGCGCCTTCAATTCCTTGACGGTTTTTTCTTCTGCCTCAGTGAGTTCACCTGGCTTTGAAGCCTCGCCTGGTTTAGCCGATGAAGTTTCTGCCGATGAATCATGTGACTTTACTTGAACTTGTGACTGGGCCTGAAGAAGATTGTCGGCATTCAACAGCGACCCGGGTTGGGTTTTCCCCCCATGACGTTGTGTATCCTGCACCGCCGGCACGCGCGACAATACCCCCGCCTCCTCACCCCGTGCAGTGACGGGAAGAGAGAGCGGATTGGTCGTGCGCATCCCGGCAAATGGCATTGCCGGAACAGAGTTGACAGATATCCCGATCATGGAAATATCATCCGCAAAAATAATGAATCAGTCGTTAACAGACAGGCAGCTACGTCTGAAAAGTGGGCAAACGTCAGCGGTAAAGTGCCAGGATGCTTTGTCAGGAGGCTTGTCAGGAAGCGTGGATCAGATCTTTGAGGCGCTGTCGGTCCAGAATATAGAGCGTCTTGTTCCGGCGTTTGGCGATCTCGACCTTGAGCAGCTGACCGATGGAGCGGGCAACGGTATCAGGGGTCGTGCCAGCCCAAACAGCGATTTCCATATGTTGCGGCATCTTCGAAACCATCCAGTGTCCAGGGGACTGTGGATCGGGTTCGGCCATATTCAGGATTTCCGAATAAACGCGCTGCACATTGGTCATCGAGCTCAAGCCCACAACCCGTGAATTCAATGTCCGGATGGTACGCACAAAATGCGTCATCATGCGCAGTGACATCTCGGGATGACGCGACAGGAATTCAACAAAGGCTTCGCCAGACACATAGGCGACAACGGTTTCTTCCAAAGCATAAACTGTCGCCGAACGTGCAGCTTTGTCGATTGCAGACAATTCACCAAAGACTTCACCTGCCGGAATATCAGAAAAAGCGACTTCCTGGCCAGATTTGGAATGATCAAGAACCCTTACAGATCCGGAAACTATGAAATAAACATCCGTGCGGGTATCGGTGCGGTCAAATATCCGCGCCCCTTCGCTGGCGACTTCCCAATGACACAGCCCTTCAAGCGCCTCGATAACATCTTCTTCAAGGGATTGAAGTAAAAAGTTGTCCTTGAGGCTACCGGGATCGGTCGGCACCATCGTCCCCGAATTTGTGGCTTCTTCTGTCTCCGACATCACACGCTCCCCACGGTAATGAATTCCCCCAGGGCGATCCCGGTTCAGTCGGAATCGCTTCTACTTTGCTATTTGGCGAACACCATGACGGCCATACAGCACAGCGTTTCCGTCACCCGCGGAAATGCCCTGATTTATCAACATCCTGACAGACGTTATTGCCTTAAGGCAATCTGCTATCGCAAAAAATATAGACTTGTTCTACCAAAGCGGAAAGGAATTCGTGTTTATTATGAAAGAGATGCCTTAAAGCAACTTTCGTCTGGCAGGTTTTTTCTCAGCTGGTGCATGGCCTACACCATCGATACGCGCCTGAAGTTCCGAAACAGTATCTTCAAGGATTGAAATTTTCTTGAAAAGCTCAACCTTTTCGTCATCTTCAGTGAGTAGATCGACTTCTTTGTCCAACCGTTGGACGGCGCTGGAAATGTCCTTGACCGTTTTCACCAATACCTTGACCATATCTGAAATACCGCGAACGTGCGAATCGAAGAACTTTTTATGTTGAAACTCTGCGCGCTTATTCGCCTCTCCGGCGAACCACAGGGCTCCGAAAGCAACAGCTAAAGCAAAAAAGGATATTAATGTCCCCAGCATCCGGATCGCTTTACAGCACCCTCTTGGTTTGATTTTCAGGCGGAGAATTCTCCTCCATTATTTAGCCGCTCCATGCACCGTAGGTCAACAGAATCAGGGTTTCCGAACTGTAACAATTTTGACATGTTGTAACTCAAGGGAAACAAACTGTTCCGAACTGAAATAAATACCCTGAAAACAAGTAGTTGAGTGGATTGAAAGTTCTTGATCAATCTGGAATTCATCTGATACTTGCCGTGAAATCAGCCCGGATTTTGCCCCGACAAGGCAGTGCTGATCTTGCCAATGGCATCACCCAGATTGTCAACCTTTCGTTCCATTGTCGACAACCGCTGATCAAGGGCTTCAACTGCCTTGTCATCCGCTTGGGCTTTTTTGATTTCCACAATTTGCCCGCCAAACTCACCAACTGTTCGAGACACATCGCTCAAGGCAAGTTTGAGGCTTTTGATATGAGCCTCATAAAATGAATGGTGTTGCGTTTCGGCTTTGCGGGAGGCGCCACCTGCCATCCACATCGCTACAAGCCCGATCAACAATGCAAGGAACGATACCATTGTCGCGACGATCATCATTGTTCAAATCCCTACTAAAAAAAAATGTTTACAAATTACCTTTAGCCAAATTTAGTTGCAATCCACGCACAGAATGAATTGTCAGCGCTGTTACGACGATCGCGCCACCTGTCAGGACCTGGGCATTGGCACCTTCTCCCAAAACCAGCCATACCCAAAGCGGGCCGAGGGCCGTTTCCAGCAGCAGGATTAACCCGACTTCAGGCGCAGGAATATAGCGCGGGCCCAGGGTTACCAGTCCAAAGCTGATCGGCAGCACAACCGCCCCCATGAGAACAACCCAAATAACCTGATCCTGGTTCAACTCCAAAGGTGATGCGGAACCAAAGGCAATGGCAGCGACTGCAGCAAAAACACCACCAATTGTCGTTGCCGGTATCATGTTGATCGATTTTGCCCGCCGCACAAATACAAATGCTGTGGCCATGACAACAGCAGCGCCCAGCGCCATTAAACCACCAAACAGATTACTGTCCCCGGGCTCGTCACTGACAACAATAATAATGCCAACGAAGGTCGCGATAATGGCAAGGACAGTCCGCATGGGAACACTTTCGGACAGCACATACCGGGCAAGGATTGCTGCAAACATCGGGGCGGAAGCGACGATGATCAAGGTGTTGGCAACACCGGTATAATTGATGGCGGAAACGAAGAAAACAGATCCAAGGCCATAACAAGTCCCGACAATCAAACCGTTTCGCCCAATGCGAACAAAGGCTTGCACAGTGCCGCGCCCCTGATGCCAGACAATCACGCCGAACAAAACGGAAGCCATGAGGGCACCGCGCCAGAAAACCAGTGTCCATTGATCAGCCGCGGCAAGGCGGATCAACAATGTGTCAGGCGTTAAAACCAAAACACCGACAATTGTTAGCACCAGGCCTTTGATATGATCCTTTTCCACAGTTACCCCGCGCTGTCTCGTTATACGACACAATTTAATATTTATGCTTCAATTTGAAACATACTGATTCAGTTATTTGAAAACATCCTTTGATAAATAAAGGAAATTTGCCATTTGGCAGGCTCGGCATACCTGGCAGAACTTTTGCAACCCTCTTGCAGTATAGACCACAAATATCCATTCGCCGAAAGACATGGCGGTCTGGTTCTTGTCGATTATTCGATGAAAGTTCCAGGAAGTTATCACTCAGGAAGTTATCACAATGCGTAATATGTTTATCTTGGTATTCTGGATTGTTCTGGCCCTGCCGGTCAGTGCCCATGCTGACTTTTCCGCTGGCCTGCGAGCCTATCGGGATGGTGCTTACGCATCGGCCTTTCAAAGCTGGAAAGTCCTGGCGGAAAAAGGGGACGCCAAGGCCCAGAACAACCTGGGCATCCTCTATCGCAAAGGTCTGGGAGTAGAAAAAAATGCTGCTGAGGCGTTCAAGTGGTACAAACGGGCTGCCAACCAAAACTTTGCCAAGGCGCAATTCAATCTCGGCCTGATGTACAAACAAGGCAACGGCATCAAGCAAGACCTGAAAAAGGCCCTGAAGTGGTATCGGAAATCTGCCATTAACGGATACCCACGGGCCCAATATGCCCTTGCCTTGCGCTACGAAAATGGCAGAGGCGTCAAGCGCCACCGGGTTAATGCCTTGAAGTGGCTAAACCTGGCCCTGAACAAGGCTTCCGGAAAATTTCGCGTGAGCGTTGCTGCGGCCCATAGACGTGTAAGTGAAAGATTGACGGATGCTGAAGTAGAGGAAGCGCGTCATCTGGCCGAGGACATTAAACAGGAAGGCTGATTTGTCGTCATCGCGTTCCGGTCAATCCAGCTCGAAGCTTTTCAAAACGGCGCCGTGAGGCCTCAGTCAGTCCTCCTCAGCAACGTCGGTACCTGCCCGTACATAGTCGATGTTGACACCGGCCTCCGTCAGCATTTCCTCACAAAGGCGAAAATCCTCGCCCCACCGATCCTCAAAACCCGGATCATCCTGGAACGCTGCGTTAACAACGACCCGTTCAATCCCGACCTGAACAATGGCCCGGGTGCAATCTGTGCAGGGAATGTGCGTGACATAGATCGTACAGCCCATAAGGGGTACGCCCGTGCGAGCCGCATTGTAAATTGCATTGCGCTCGGCGTGTTCGGTCCATTTGTATTTGGCCGGCCGATTATGGCGTTCTTCGGCCTCATCATCGATTTGCCGCGGAAAACCGTTATATCCGTATGGGCCAGGTGCGCGGTCTTTCATGACGATAACGGCACCAACTTGTGTAGATCGGTCCTTGGACCAGGTTGCAACTTCGTCGGCCAACTTCAGAAAACGCTGGTCCCATTTGATTGAATTCGTCATGCCCTGCCCTAAAAAATGCCGATCTGGATTGATCAGTCCTTATTGTCTTTGATTTTCGCGAAATCCGGGCAAGAGTCCATATGCCAGTACAAGATCCCCAGCGTCAGATACATCAAGGCTGATTTCTCCAGACACACCTAAAACAACGAATGTTGCTCGGCAATCACCAACCTGTCGGCTGGAAACCTGATTGTCATCTTCGTCCCCTGACCAACAGTGCTTTGAACGTCAATCGAGCCCCCGTGCAGCTCAATTTGAGACAAGACAAGAGGCAACCCTAGCCCGGTCCCCTTTTCTTCCCTACTCAGATCACCCTCGATCTGTCCAAATTTCTCAAAGGCCTTTTCGATTTCATGGTCCGTCATACCAATGCCAGAATCAGTAACCGAAATTCCAGCCCAGCCCTCTGGTTCCAACTCAATATCAACGTCTACCCGGCCCCCGCGTGGCGTAAACTTGATCGCATTGCTCAACAGATTAGACATCATTTGTTTGCATATCCGTTTGTCCGCTCTCAGGGCAATTGACGGGCTGGTGATTACCCTGAGCGAAATGTTTTTTTCAAATGCTCGCTGTTTAACCAGACGGATGGACTGGTCAATCATTTCGTCAACCACAAATTCTTCTTCGTAAAGCTCTGATTTTCCGGCTTCAATTTTGGACAGATCAAGAACATCGTTAATCAGTGACAGCAAATGGTCACCCGACATCTCAATATCCTTGATATATTCGGCTTGCTTGTCCGACAGCGAACCACCCAGCCCCCCTAAAAGGGCCTGAGAAAAACCAATGACCGCATTTAGCGGTGTGCGCAATTCATGGCTCATATTCGCCAGAAACTCGGATTTGGAACGATTGGCGTATTCCAGATCCTGCGTCCGGCGCAACACTTTGTCCTCCAGTTTTTTCTGATAATCCAGCAAGGCTTGCTGGGCCTCCACCCGACGGGATATATCCTTGAGCAATCCACGGATACAGACAAATTCACCCGCCCGGCTAAATATTGGCAGGCCGCTTAACAGGAAATGCCCTGTTTTCTGCCCCGGCAAAGTCATTGTTGCTGGAACGTCCCGAAAAGGTTTTAGCGCAGAAAGCTCAACACCAGGTTCGACTTGCCAAAAATCTGCCAGATTTTCGCCCAACAAATCCTGAGGCAACAAGCCAGTTGCCTTCAAAACCGAGTTGGAGATACTTGATATCCGAAAATCGCGGTCTGTCTCCCAGACAATGTCCGAAGTAAGACGGATCAGATCATTAAGGCGGCGATTGGCTTCTTCAACTGATAAATGTCCCTCGCTTACCAAATTACCCCCTTACCCTTTAAGCGCCCCCGCCAGAGTGTTTCAGTTTCCCGTAAAATCCTGTTCGAAAATCCTGATCACAAATTATGAGGTGTATTCATTAACAATATTTCAATCCGCACCGGCAAAAACAGGGTTTTTTTGACAAAAAAAATCAGCGACTGTTAAGTCACTGATTTAAAACTAATGTTTTTAGTAATGGTAGGCGCGACAGGATTCGAACCTGTGGCCGTTCGATTAAAAGTCGAATGCTCTACCAACTGAGCTACGCGCCCTCAAGGCTCGGGGAACATAAGGGCACTAATTGCTTCGGTCAATAGCATTTACAGACGAAATGAGAGGATTTTTGTATGAAAATCAGAAGTTTGCCACCAGAGTAAATTTGCTCCTTGTCGATTTGCATTCACCATAAAATCGATTGCCATCCCCGCCGACATTTCTGCGCTGTGTTTTCGGAAAAAACCGGAAACACCCTGCACATTCAAGGCTTGAGATAGTTGTCCTGAATTTCCCTTTTCAGGGTCTTTCCGGCAACGTTTCTGGGGAATTCTTTCAGGGCAAAACAATTCGCAATACGCTGAAATTTTGCGCTGACCCGTTCGTTGGTCCAGCTGATCAGGGTTGCTGGTTCCAGACGGACGCCATCAACCAACGTGACGGCGGCTATGGGCACTTCGCCCCATTTGTCATCCGGGACACCAAACACGGCGACCTCGGTGACATCCGGGTGGCCGACCATGACTTCCTCGATATCCTTGGGATAGACGTTCACGCCGCCGGAAATGATCATATCCTTGATACGGTCAACCAGATACAGGAAGCCGTCCTCATCCACATAACCCACGTCACCAGAATGAAGCCAGCCATCAACAATTGTTTGTGCCGTCAGTTCAGGACGTTTGTAATAACCGGGCGTCAGTAGCGGTCCCCGGCCACAAATCTCACCCACCTCGCCGGTTGGCACTTCATTGTCGTTGGCGTCAACAATTTTCATATCGCAAAAAGTCAGAGGCACGCCGACCGAGCCTGCTTTGCGGGTCGAATCTGTCCGGTCGAGAACTGTAATGAAGCCCTCGGTCAAACCATAAAGTTCGTAGAACCGTCCTGGCAGTAATTCATTCAGCCGGTTTTTATAGTCCAGCAACAAGGGCGCACCCAGGCTTTGGATCATTTCCAGGGAAGCCAGCTTATCGGCGTCAAAATCCGGATGATTAAGCATGGCCATGACCTGTGAAGGCACCATGATGACATGGGTTACCTTGTTCGAGGCAATTTCATCAATAAAACGCTCAGGGTCAAAAGCTTCGTGCAAAATATAGCGACAGCCCAGATACATCCACGGCATAAAATCGATCATGGCCCCGTTAAAGACCATGGAGCCGGCATGCAGGATCACAGATTCGGCCGTCATGCGAAAAGCACTGGCAAACAAGGTGCAATATTGTGAGCGCACAAAATGGCTGTGCATGATCCCCTTGGGCAGGCCTGTCGTGCCACTGGAATACATAATATTGTAGATATCGTCGGCTTTGAGATCAGCGTCAGGCGGTTCAACATTCGGGGCCGCCTTGACGAAGTCTTCATAGGTGGTGAAGCCGTCCGGGGGATCGATGCTGCCGGCCAGTACAAAGCGGTCGGACTGGATACCAGGCAGGTCATGCCGGATCCTGTTCAGGCTGTCGACAAAACCGGCGTCCGCGATCACCATCGCAGAATCACAATCCAGAAAAAGTGTTTTTAATCCTTCGTCCTGCAACATGGGACTGGAAGGTACAATGATGATGCCGGTTTTTGCCGCAGCCCAGAACATTGTTACCAGTTCCAGACGATTGCTCATCACGGTCGAAACCTTGTCACCTTTTTTCAGGCCCGCCGCCAGCAGCGCGTTCGCCAGCTTGTTGGCCATTAAATTGAATTCTGAAAAGGTCAGGTTGTTGTCACCCACAATAAGGGCAAGTTGGTCAGGTCGAAAGCGGGCCTGGTGTCGGGGCAATATGCCAATATTGATCATCTCTCACTCACCATCTTTAACGAATAATGTTGCACAACTATGTCAAAGATGATCAGCGATTGCCACCTGCCAGGCGTGTTGCATCTGGATGCTGACGCAGACGTGCCATGGCGATGACACCCAGGAAAGGCCCGATCGCCAAGGGCGCAAAGGCGTAAGCCCAGCCGAGGACGTCAACCAGAGGCGGGATCATGTGAATGGTCAGCAAGGTCAGAAGAAACCCGATGCAGGTTTGTGTCGTTAGCATGGTGCCAAGATATTCCGGTTGGGAAAGCTCGATAATGCAGGAAGAAAACTGGGCAGAATCTGCGATTACGGAAACACCCCAGATCATGGCAACGATCACCAGCAGCGTGATATTGCCACCAAACAGAAAGCCAATGGCAATGGCGCAGATGCCACTGATGGCCATGGCCGCCATGGTCAATGTTGTGCGCCCCAGACGATCTGCCAATAGGCCGCCAAACAGAGCCCCAAGGGTACCTACACCGACGACCAGGAAGGTGACCAGTCCGGCGAGGTGCGAGGCCGCGTCGCCCTGCCCCGCTCCCAGGCTTTGTGTAAAACTGGCATGCAGGAAGACACCAATCCAGGCCCACATGGCATAGAGTTCCCACATGTGGCCAAAGTATCCCAGGTTGGCCAGGCGCAAGGGCTTGTCCGTCCAGGCGTGCAAGAGATATGCGGGTCGAAAAGGCGGTGACTTTTTTTCCAGCGGGCCGGGCTGGAAAAAATTGATCAACAAGCCAGCGACGATAGCCAGCACCGAAGCCAGGCCTATGGCAAAGCGCCAATCCACGCCGCCGGTTATCTTGAATAAATGTGGTGAGGCCGACCCCAGCGTCAAGGCACCGACCAGCAAACCAACCAACAATCCGGTATCCCCCCTGGCCCAGCTGGCGACCATTTTCATGCCCACAGGATACAGGCCCGCCATGCAGGCCCCGGTCAAAAAGCGCAGGAAGATAATTAGCATGGACGTCGGCGGCAAAACCAGAATCAGGCCGTTGGCGATGGCGGCAATGAAGGCGGCAATCATAAAAAACCGTTTGGAGGGGATGCGATCAGCAAGACCCAGGATTGCGCTGGTCATGGTGCCCACGACAAAGCCCATGGCGACGGCACTGGAAAATAATGACGCCTGCCAGTCCGGTAGATCGTACGCCGACTTTAATTCCGGTATTACCGCTGTGGCAGAAAACCAAAGAGACAAAGCCAGCACTTCACATAAAGCCAGCAGAAAGATATTCGGCCACTTGCCAGCCAGGCCCGCCCCGGATGGATCAACTACCGCAGAATTGTTCATTTCCCCCCCCCCAAAAGCACCGGAATTTTTATGGCCGATCCGTCAGCGTACCGCGTCGATAATCATCTGCTGCCTTGAATAATTCGGCCCGTGTATTCATCACAAAGGGTCCCATTCTGGCGATGGGCTCCCCAATCGGCTCGCCCGCCAGAAGCAGGAACCGCACACCCTCGTCAGTGCCCGTGACCGTCAATTTTCCATCACCTGCCAGTATGGCCATGGCCTGCTGAGGCACAACACACGTTGAATCATTTACGCCGAAAACTGTCGCAGACCCCTGATATACATAGATAAATCCGTTCCACCCTGCTGGCATTTCAAAGTCAAAACCGGTGCCCGGATTTCGCCGGACATCCAGATAGCAAACTTTTGTCATGGTTTGCGCGGCACCTGTGATACCGCCATATTCGCCCGCAACAAGGCGAACCAATCCATCGTCTGTTTTGACTTCCGGAATGTCTTTTGCCGGGATGTCCTGATAGGCCGGGGCCGACATCTTTTTGTCGGCAGGCAGATTTACCCACAATTGGTACCCCCACATCATGCCGCCGGTCTGTTCCGGCATCTCGGAATGAATAATACCGCTACCTGCTGTCATCCATTGCACAGACCCATCTTCCAGCAAGCCGGACTGGCCAGTAGAATCCTCGTGACGCATACGCCCGTGCAACATATAGGTCACGGTCTCGAAGCCACGATGGGGATGCGGTGGAAAACCGGCGATATATGCGTCCGGGTGTTCGTTGCGGAATTCGTCCAGCAATAAAAACGGATCGATATGATCGATTTTTTTGCTGCCGATAACACGATTGATCTCGACGCCTGCGCCATCACTGGTCGCCGTCCCGACAATAATATCACTGACGGATATCATCCTGGAAAGGCGACGCGACGATGCCGGAAATTCATTTCTGGTTCGTCAAAAATATATATTGATGAAAATTCAGAAGCAGCCAAAGCGCATGCTTTGACCATCCAGGATCATAACCATTTGTGTTTCGAAGACATAGCGAGCCATATCGGCCAGTCCATGCGCCACGGGAATTGCCCAGGACGGGCCCGTAAAACCGATGGCGAGCGCTGAAACCACAGCCGCTGTCAAAATCAACTTCTTGTTCATTTATCTATAATAATCACTGATCCGCTCATTTCCAAGCTTTCATTTAGCGACAGATAATGATGACGAAGGCTTTTATGATTGCACCGATATCCGAAAGCAGGATTCACCCGTTTCCTTGGCGGCGTACATCGCCTTGTCTGCGCTTGTCATGAGTTCATCCCGAGTTTCGCCGTGCTCAGGGTGAAGGGCAATGCCCATGGCAGCCCCCAGTGACCGCGGGCCGGATGAAAATTCAATGGGTTCGGCAATTTTCCCCAGGAGTTTCTCTGCAACTTGTTTAACGGAATCAAGGTCAGGGACATTTTCAAGCAGAACCACAAATTCATCTCCACCGACGCGCGCCACTGTATCGGTTTCGCGGACACAATCCTTCATTTGCCCGGCGACAAACAGCAGGGCCTTGTCACCGGCATCGTGGCCAAGTTCATCATTAATCGGTTTGAACTTGTTCAGATCGACGTACAACAGTGCAAATTTATGATGCCCTCGATGGCTACGCTTGATCGCTTCTTCCAGTCTGTCCGCAAGCAGGTTTCTGTTCGGCAACGTTGTCACACTGTCGAAATGCGCCATTGTCCGAATTTGTTCTTCAATGCGTTTGCGTTCCGTGATGTCCCGAACTATGCCGGTAAAGGACATTTGCTCACCATGTTGCAATTCCCTGACAGCCATTTCCATGACGAACTCGTCACCGCCCTTACGCCGTCCCGTAAGTTCCTGAAGAGTATCAAGTTCCCGAACCCAATCGGACTGTTCCTTATTTTGCCATGGCTTGGCAGCAACGACTTCAACAGGCGCGTCTTCAGGTACAAGTGTGCGTAAATTTTTGCCGATCATTTCGCTGGATGAAAAGCCGAAAATCTGCTCGGCTGCAGGGTTAACTGACCGGATATCTCCCTGATCATCTATGCTGATAATGCCGTCAGCGACCGTATTTATAACACCCTCGAGCCACTGTTCTCTGGAACGCAGGGTCTTGGCGGCACGTATGTGACTGGTGATATCGCGGACTTCAATCATGAAACAGTTGATATGGGGCAGTTCACTGACCCACATTTCAACATCCAGCACATTGTTGACTGCAGTAATTAATTTGAGTGACACAAGCGATTGCTCAGCTGCCAGTTCATGCAAGGTGATTTCTGCAAAATCAGAATAATCCGGATGCAAAAAATCCGTGATATTTTTGCCTGCGATTTCCGCACTGCCCTTGTATCCCAGCATCTTCAGGCCAACAGGATTGATATAGTCGATAGGGCCACCCTTGCACAGGCAGATCAGGTTATTCATACGGTCCAGAATGGACTCAAATGCCTTGTCTGGATCAGTATTAATAGTCACCACCATAATTTACTCCAGCTCTGAATTTGCGTATACAAATGTCAAATTCAGTGCCCCCCTACGCGCAGTAACGTAGTCGTGGGGTTTGCAGTTTCAATATAGATTAGCTGCTTTTTACACTTACTTTATGAAACAGTATCACACGGGTTCGAGATTCAGCCATTCCCCCTACCCGGTTGCCAACAAACGTATGCAAACGCTGACCACCTTGCCAAAGCAGAACTGCTTCTTCATTAATAATTTTTACGATATTACACAGATTTTTTTCCCGTTTCCGGGGATTTGTTGATCCTGCAATTGCGGCATTCAACGCATCTATTTTGTCGTTTTTGATTCCAATCAAGTTATAAGCGGACGCTGATCCAGTCAAAGCTGCCATCTGGGTTGCCTGATCAACATCACCAATAATTCGCCAGCTACTGGACATGTAATTACGGGAAAAAACCGATTTCAAAAGTTGTTTTTCTCCCAATTTACTGAGGCGGACCTTGATCCCGGCTTTTTTCATCTGGGCCTTGAAAGTCTTTGCCAACAACTTGCTGATCTGGGCACCAGTGTGAACATACTCGAGGCGAATTGCCTTGCCGTAGGCAGCCACAAGTTTTTTGGATTTCTTGATGTCATATTTTCTAAAAGCCACATCACCGCATTCGAACAAACCCTGGTAAGGGTTCGATACAGCCATAATATGATTGCCGTAGATATTTTCGATAATGCTTTTCTGGTTCCAGGCATGCGCAATCGCCTGACGCACGCGCCAATCATTCAGGGGTTCACGTCGGGTGTTCAGAAGAATAACCTCAGCGCCCGGCCCGTCATAAACCAGCGTATTCACGTCCGAATGTTCCGTCGCCGCGTCAATGTGAGCCGGTAAATTGCCCTGCACAATATCCAGTTTACCTGCGCGAAGACTGGCAAACCGGATCTTTTCATCCGGCTCGATTTCAAAAACAATCCTGGAAAGTTTCGGCTGCCCTTTAACCCGATAGTCGGGATTTTCTTCCACAACCAAACGACGATTGTTTTTCCATGAAACAAATCGGAAAGGCCCCGTTCCAACAGGTTTGCGGTGATGTTTTCCGGATTTGACCGCCCCGACGGGAGGTATCAGGCTAATGGAGCTGCGGGCAGCCAATGTTTGTAATATTGCCGGCCAGGGTTTGCGCAGGACAAAGCGCACGGCAAAACGGCCTGCGGCTTCTACTTTCCTGATCGGGGCAAGCACGCTGCGGATCGCCGACTTGTTTTTCGAACTCAATAGTCTTTTGAAATGGTAGACCACGTCCTGGGCAGAAAAATTGTTTCCATCGTGAAACTTTACATCCTGTCGCAGTTTGAAAGTCCAAATCAATTTGCTGGATGAAACCTTCCAGGATTCAGCCAGCACAGGTAAATAGGCGCCATTTTCGCTTCTGTCCAACAGGGGTTCCATGATTGCACTGGCAATATGAACGCCGGATGTTCCAAAGGAATTGGCTTTCCAGATATCGAAGCTGCGAAGATCACTTTCGAGCCCGACCATCAAGGTGCCCTGTCCGTCGGCCACTGATGCCTTCGGTAATACCAAGGCCAGCATCATCGAAACAATACTGGCGATAACCAAACGGTAAACCAATTTACTACCCTTCCCGAAGGTCAAATCAATCTAAAGCACAACTTCCCCGCACCAGGTGCTCAAAGCTGCATTATTATATTATTATAACATTTATTAGATTTGGTCGATATCTCCAGCCGCTTGAGCGGCATAGAAATCACCTGCGAACCGATCCAGTTCTCCCGCCGCAATGGCTTCGCGCAGCCCCGCCATGATTTGCTGGTAATAGGTCAGATTATGCAACGTCAGCAAGGTGTAACCGAATAGCTCCCTGGCCTTGAACAAATGGTTCAGGTACGCCCGGCTATAGCTTTGACAGGCGGGACATGGACAGGTCTCGTCAATTGGCCTTGGGTCATCCACATGGCGGGCATTTTTCATGTTCAGCGTGCCGCGCCGCGTAAAAGCCTGGCCCGTCCGCCCGGAACGGGTTGGCATGACGCAGTCGAACATATCCACACCGCGCAAGACGGCACCGACGATGTCACCAGGTTTACCAACGCCCATCAGGTAGCGCGGCTTGTCTTGTGGCAAGGCGGGCGTTGTGAAATCCAGGACCCGGAACATTTCTTCCTGGCCTTCACCCACAGCCAAGCCACCGATGGAATAGCCTTCAAATCCGATATCTGTCAGGGCCTCAACCGATTCAAGACGCAAATCTTCATATACCCCGCCCTGGACGATCCCGAACAAGCCGCGCCCTGGTGCCCGCTGAAATGCATCGCGTGAGCGCTTGGCCCAGCGCATGGACAGGCGCATGGACTTGGCGGCGACTTCACGGGTTGCCGGAAAGGGTGTGCATTCGTCAAAAGACATCACCACGTCAGACCCCAGCAGCGCCTGAATTTCCATGGATCGTTCAGGCGTTAGTTCATGTTTTGAACCATCGATATGCGATTGGAACGTCACACCCTCTTCCGACATCTTGCGTAATTTGGTCAGCGACATGACCTGGAAACCACCGGAATCCGTGAGAATGGGTCCTGACCAGTTCATGAATTTGTGCAAACCACCCAGTCGGGCAATTCGTTCGGCTGTCGGTCGCAGCATCAAATGATAGGTGTTACCCAGAATGATATCGGCCCCCAGCGCCTTCACCGCGTCGGGCGACACACCCTTGACGGTTCCTGCTGTGCCAACCGGCATGAAGGCTGGCGTGCGCACAACCCCATGGGCTGTTTCCAGGGTGCCGGTTCTGGCTCTGCCATCTGTCGCCGAGATATTGAAGGCAAGACCTTCCGCCAATTCTGTGTTCGTCATCGCTTGTTTGCTTCCAAAAAACTGCAATCCCCGTAGGAATAAAACCTGTACCCATTTTGTCGCGCATGAGCATAAGCGGCCTGCATGCGGTCCAGACCAGCCAACGCCGAGACCAGCATAAACAAGGTCGACTTTGGCAAGTGGAAATTAGTCATCAAGACGTCAACGGCCTTGAATTTATATCCGGGTGTTATGAAGATATCGGTCTCACCCTCGAACGGTTGGACGTGACCGGCTTCATCTGCGGCACTTTCCAATAACCTGAGGCTGGTTGTTCCGACGCAGATGATACGGCCGCCGCTTTGCCGGGCTGCATTTATTGTATTCGCCGCCGCACTGTCGACACTGCCCCATTCGCTGTGCATCACATGATCACGGGTATCCTCCGCCACCATCGGCAGGAAAGTCCCTGCCCCTACGTGTAGGGTAACAAGAACCCGTGTCACGCCAATCGCATCAATCGCTGCCAACAATTCTTCCGTAAAATGAAGCCCGGCTGTTGGCGCCGCCACCGCACCGGCTTCATCAGCATAAACGGTTTGATAATCTTCCAGATCGCGGGCATCGCCCGCGCGTCCCATGTAAGGCGGCAACGGCATCTGGCCTTGTTGTTCCAGGATATTCAGCAAATCAGCACCATCCCGATCAAAGCGAACGATAACGTCCGGGCCGTCGCGCGATTCCACAGTGGCAGAAAAGCCTTCGCCAAACTCGATTATATCTCCCGCGCGCAGGCGTTTGGCGGGCCGGGCCAAGGACAACCAGGCACCATCGTCAGTGGGCTTCAAAAGGGTGATTTCTGCGTTCGATTGTCCGCGTTCCGCCCGGCGTATGCCACTTAATCGGGCTGGAATGACGCGGGTATCATTGAATACCATGACGTCACCGGCACGCAGTAAATCAGGTAGTTCATTTACCACGCGATCCACCAATTCATCGCCCACAACCAGCATCTTCGCCGCATCCCGCGGACTGACAGGCCGGTCCGCGACCAACTCACGTGGCAGATCAAAATCAAATATATCAGTTTTCATTTTCGTAGTGTCGCGGTCCCAAAGTAGTGTCGCGGTCCCAAAGTAATGTCGCGGTCCCAAAGTAATGTCGCGGTCCATAAAAAGAGGGACAGGCTGATCGCGTAAGCAACCAGCCTGTCCCCCAAAAACAAAAAGGTTGTGTTGGAACTCTATTCCTTGACGTCAGCAGCAACCTGCATTTTGACGATCTTGTCCGGTCCATCAACCATACCACTGCCGGGCGCGCCCTTTTTGATCAGATCGACATTGTCCATGCCTTCTACAACTTTGCCCCAAACCGTATATTGGCCATCCAGGTGCGGGGCCCGGTCAAGGGCAATAAAAAACTGGGAATCAGCACTATCCGGATGACCGGAACGGGCCATGGATGCGGATCCACGCACATGCGGCTCCTTGCTGAATTCGGCTCTCAGTTTTTGCCCGGAACCACCAGTTCCTGTACCGGTAGGGTCACCGCCCTGGGCCATAAAGCCTTCGATAACGCGGTGGAAAACGACGCCGTCATAAAAACCTTCGCGGGCCAGTTCCTTGATCCGGGCAACGTGATTGGGTGCCAGGTCAGGGCGAAGTTCGATTACGACGCGACCGTGTTCCAGATCGAGATAGAGAGTGTTTTCTGGATCGCCAGCCATGGCTTCCCCCGTCATTATTGTTAAACATAGTGCGACTGATAGATATCGTGCGAATATTGATAAGAAACGTCTCAACATTAGGCTATTCTTCCTCATTGCCAAAGAGCCGGAATAAAAATTCCTGCGCTGATCAATTCCCTGCATTTTCGTCGATAACACGTTGGCGCAAGCCATCGGCAACGAAGGGAGAAACAAAACTGTTAATATCACCGTCCAGGCGGGCGATCTCTTTGACCAAACTGGAGGCGATAAACTGATGGGATTCAGAGGCCATCAAAAAGACAGTCTCCACGGTTGAATCCAGACGGGCATTCATACCTGTCATTTGAAATTCAAATTCAAAATCCGAAACGGCGCGTAAACCCCGAATGATGATGTCGGCTTTCGCATCGACAACAAAATGCATCAGCAAATTCTGAAAAGTCCGGACTTCAAGGGTACATCCATGCAAGCCCTGCAAGGGGTCAATCTCACGCTGGACCATATCGGTCCGCTCTGCCAAAGAAAACATGGGTTTTTTCGATGGATTATGGGCCATACCAATGATCAGGTGATCAACGATCCGGGTTGCACGGGATATAATATCCATGTGCCCGTTGGTAATCGGGTCAAAAGTACCGGGATAAACGGCAACGCGCTTATTGGTCAAAGGGGACTCCCTGGGTTATTCAAGCGACTTCACATCGTCGGAATTGTTCTATACCTAAAGAATTGGAATGGGTCGACCTTTATTCAGTATCATTCTCTGAATTTACGTCAACATTTTCGGCATTTGAATCATCATCATTATCTTCTTCATCGTCGCCGTCATCTTCAGTACCGACCAGATGGGCTACCGAGACAACCTGCTCGTCATCCGATGTCTTGAACAAGGTAACACCCTGGGTGTTGCGACCGGCAATCCGGATATCATGAACCGGGCAGCGGATCAGCTGGCCGGCATTTGTCACCAGCATGATTTCGTCATCGTCAGCAACAGTGAAAGCGGCCACAACACCACCGTTTCGGTCTGAAGTTTCAATGTTGATGATGCCCTGTCCGCCACGCCCGGCGATACGATATTCGTAGGCTGAGGTGCGCTTGCCGAAACCGTTTTCTGTGACAGAAAGAATGAATTCCTCGCGTTCCGCAATTTCAGCCAAACGCTCAGGCGCAAGACCCGTATCCGTGACCTCTTCGCCACGACGATTGGCATTGGACCAGCGTAAATAGGCGTCTCGTTCTTCGACATCAATTTTTTCGTGGCGCACGATCGACATGGAAAGGACTTTGTCATCCTTGCCAAGATTAATGCCCCGGACGCCATCTGAGGTGCGGCTTTTGAACACACGTACGGCCGTTACCGGGAAGCGAATACATTTGCCGCCATGACCGGCCAACAATACATCATCTTCTTCCGAACAAGTGGCGACACCAACTAGGGCATCGTCATCATCAAGACGAATGGCAATCTTGCCGTTGGCTTTCACTTGCGAGAAATCATCCAGTGAATTGCGCCGGACCTTGCCGTTGGACGTGGCGAACATGATGTGTAGTTCATCCCACGTCGTTTCGTCCTCGGGCAACGGCATAATCGTCGTAATTGTTTCGTCCGTCGACAAGGGCAGCATATTGACCATGGCCTTGCCGCGGGCCTGGGGGGTGCCTTGCGGTAATTTGTAGACTTTTAATTTGTAGACCTGGCCAATCGACGAAAAGAACAGCATTGGCGTATGGGTATTGGCGACAAAGACGTTGGCAACAAAATCCTCGTCCTTGGTCGACATACCTGAACGCCCTCTGCCGCCGCGCCTTTGGGCGCGATATGCGGACAAGGGAACGCGCTTGATATAGCCGCCATGACTGACCGTCACAACCATGTCTTCCCGCTGGATCAGGTCTTCATCTTCAACACCGCCAAAGGCACCTTCAAGGATTTCACTGCGTCGTGGATTGGCAAATTTTTCTTTTATTTCAACAAGTTCTGCCCGTAGAATACTCATCAGGCGGGGCCGGTCATCGAGAATATCGAGCAAATCCTTGATCTTTTCAGCAAGCTCGGTCAGCTCGTCAGCCACCTCATCACGGCCCAGAGCTGTCAAACGCTGCAGGCGTAAATCAAGAATGGCACGCGCCTGTGTCATGTTCAGGCGATAGTGGCCTTCTTTCGTTGCCTGATGTCCGGGATCATCGATCAAGGCAATCAAGGGCTCAACTTCGCGGGCGGGCCAATCACGATCCATTAAAGCAGTACGGGCAGAGGCCGGATCACTTGCGCCGCGGATAATGGCAATGACTTCATCGATATTGGCCACAGCAATCGCGAGGCCAACCAAAACTTCTGCCCGGTCACGGGCCTTGCCCAGATCGTGGATAGTGCGGCGGGTAATAACCTGTTCTCGAAAATCAACAAAGGCCGTAATGCAATCCCGCAAGGTATGCAGAATTGGACGACCGCCGTTCAGGGCCAGCATGTTCATGCCAAAACTGGTTTGCAGCTGGGTGTGGCGATAAAGCTGGTTCAGCACAACATCTGAATTAACGTCACGCTTTAATTCAATAACAACACGCACGCCATCGCGATCACTTTCGTCGCGCAGGTCACCAATGCCTTCGATTCGCTTGTCCCGGGTCAGATCGGCAATTTGCTCGACCATGCGGGATTTATTGACCTGATAAGGGATCTCGGTCACCACAATGGCTTCCCGGTCGCGGCTTAATTCTTCAATATGGGTGCAGGCGCGCATGATGACGCTGCCCTTGCCGGTGTGATAGGCCTGACGCGCCCCGCCGCTGCCGAGAATTAACCCGCCGGTCGGGAAATCAGGCGCTGGCACATATTCGATTAATTCTTCAATGGTGATATCGGGATTATCCACGCAGGCACAACAGGCATCAATAACTTCGCCCAGGTTATGCGGTGGAATATTGGTCGCCATGCCCACAGCGATACCGCCGGCCCCGTTGACCAACAGGTTCGGTACACGCGACGGTAAAACCAGTGGTTCAGATTCGCTGCCGTCATAGTTATCCTGAAAATCAACGGTCGACTTGTCGATGTTTTCCAGTAGCGCTTCGGCGGATTCGGCCATGCGGATTTCGGTGTAACGCATGGCAGCAGCCCGGTCGCCGTCCATGGACCCAAAATTGCCCTGGCCATCCAGCAGGGGCAGGCGCATGGCAAAGCTTTGGGCCATACGCACCATCGTATCGTAAATCGATTGATCGCCGTGGGGGTGATACTTACCCATGACATCACCGACAATACGCGCCGACTTGCGATAGGACTTGTCGTGGGTGTAGCCGCTTTCGTGCATGGACCACAGCACGCGCCGGTGCACAGGTTTCAGGCCATCCCGAACGTCAGGCAAAGCCCGGCTGACAATCACACTCATGGCGTAATCGAGATAGGATGTCCGCATTTCCTCTTCGATGGAAATGGGCTGAACGCCCTGCGGATTAACAGGCGGTGGTGGTGGCGGAGCTTCGATATCGGTCAAAACAATGTGTCGATCAAAATAAGGGCCGTTATTCCGGCCGGTTTTTCATATGTGTTTCAGGCGTATTTTGGTGCAAAACGGGGCGAATTCCCCTCTTGTTTGCACCGCAATATCCAGCATGGCTACAAAAACACCTGAATCGCGACATATAGCGCTTCAGGATCCCTGAAATATACAAGGTTTTGTGTTTTTGGGCAAGCATTCGCAGGTGCAGAATACACCGGTCCGGACACCAGAATTGAGGGTCGAAAACAACTTGATTCAAGATGCCCGAACATTACCTTGTTATATAATATTTGGGTTTCTGATTATTGGTGCTCAAGGCTGGTTAAACCTCGAATTATTCCTAAAATACAATACATCTTCTGAGTTGCCGTTTTTCTAGCAAATGGTGAGAATTCGTGTTTTCGATAAAAAAAAGCATTCGCCTGCGTTTTCTGGCCGCAACAATCCCTGTTATGGCTGTTCTCGTCATAGGCTCTTTTTTGGTCCTGGATCGATTAATAACCGATGTTGTCGACAATCTGAGTGTGCGTTTTGCCGCCCAACAAGTCCATTATGATCGCGGTCGCACCCTGCAACCTTTGCTACAAGAAATCGTTCTGGCCCGTAAACTGGCGCGATCACCTGCGGTTATTTCCTGGGCCTCGGACGAAGAAAATCGCCTCAAGGCAGAGAGAGGCCTGGTTGAACTTGAAAGCTTTCGCCAGGTTTTCCAGGATGGCAGTTACTTTTTTGCTATTCGCAAGTCAGGCCATTATTTTTTTAATGACGCAAATAATGGTTATGCCGGCAATCAATTGCGCTACACCCTGTCCCCCGATGCGGAAAAAGATGCCTGGTTTTACGTAACCATCAAGAACCCCGTTGAATGCCAATTGAACGTCAATAACGACAGTGAACTTGGGGTAACCAAAATCTGGATCAACTGTTTGGTCATGAAAGACGGCCAGGTCGTCGGCGTCATCGGCACAGGCATTGAACTAACCAAATTTATCCGGGCTGTCCTGGACGTCGATCAAGAGGGCGTCTGGAATATGTTTATTGATGCCACTGGCGCTATTCAGGCCCACCCGGATGTCAAGAAAATCGACTACCATACGCTGACAAAAAGCGCCGGAGACAAGAACACTGCCTTTCAATTGCTTGATGATCAAAAGAGTAAAATTCGCCTGAAAGATCTGATGGGGCAACTTAAGTCTACACCCGAAAAAATAGAAACCGTTTCCCTGAACATAGGTGGCAACAAAACCTTGGTGGGCGTTGGCTATCTGAAGGAAATTGATTGGTTCAACCTGACTGTCATGACCCCCAAAGTATGGGCCCTGGGGCAAAACTTCGTGCCCCTCGCCGCCTTGATGGTCATTGGCATGTTGTTGACCCTGGTCTTCAGCGCCATGGTCATTAACCGGGTCGTCTTGTCTCGCATTGACCGGCTTGACCAGGCCGTCGGCCAGATCAAGGAGAATGACTACACTCTGGACCTGAAGGACGACGAAGTTGACGAACTGGGTCGCCTGACCACCAGTTTTGTAGAAATGGCAGAGGGCGTACAAAAAAACCGCGCCAGCCTTGAAGCTGAAATTGTGGAACGCACCAGGGATCTGGTCGTTGCCCGCGATGAAGCCCAGGCCGCTAATCTGGCAAAAAGTGAATTCCTCGCCATGATGAGCCATGACTTGCGCACCCCTCTGAACGCCGTGATCGGTTTTTCCGATATGATCAAGTCGGAAACTTTTGGCCCTGTTGGCGACGCCCGCTACGTCAATTACCTGAATGACATCAACGACAGCGGCCAATTACTGCTCAGCCTGATCAATGTGGTGCTGGATATTTCCAAAATTGAAGCTGGCAAGCTGGAGCTGATCGAAACAGAGGTTGATCTGCCGGCCTTCCTGCAACGTTCGGTCAAACTGATTTCCCCGCAGGCCGATGATCGCCAGATCACGCTGAAGGTAGAATGTGATGCCGACGGACCTGCCCTCATGTGCGACCAGAGACCTTTGAGCCAAATCGTCAACAATCTGATGTCAAATGCCATCAAATTTTCGGATGCTGGACAATCCATTCTCATCAAGGCGACCGCTGACGACAAACAAGGGTACGTTATCCGGGTGTCCGACAACGGTATTGGTATGGATGGAGACGGCATCCGCAAGGCGCTGGAACCCTTCAGCCAGGCCGATTCCAGCATCGCCCGCAACCAGGATGGCACTGGCCTCGGGCTTTATGTCTCGCGCCTGCTGATGAACCAGCATGGCGGCACGCTCGAGATCGAAAGTGCCCTCGGCAAAGGCACCACCGTGACGGTCACTTTCCCGCCAGACCGGATCATTGTTTCCTGATTTTTACTGGCCTTGGGAGACTTCTCCCGACTGAAACAATTGAAACCATATAAATGTATTAAGCCCGGCGCTGATCCGCTAGGGTCTACGGATTGCCGGACATTTTTTCGCATGGCCCGGCACTTCATAAAGGGGGAGAAATGACACAAAGCATACAAGTAGACGCGGACCTGTTGCGACGTGAAGTCAGCAGCAAATACAAGGAGGTGGCGCTTAATCCCGGTGGTGATTTCCATTTTCACACCGGACGAAGCCTGGCGGCGAAACTGGGCTATGACCAACCAATCGTGGATGCCCTGCCCGATGCTGCCGTGGAGTCCTTTTCAGGTATTGGCAATCCGTTTTTGCTGCGCACCCTGGACAAAGGCGAAAACGTTGTTGATTGCGGTGCCGGGGCAGGCTTTGACTGCTTCGTGGCCGCCAGCCAGGTCGGGGACACGGGCCGGGTTGTCGGCATCGACATGACCGCAGAAATGCTGACTAAATCCCGCGCCACAGCAGCGTCCATGGGCCAGGACAATGTCGAATTCCGCGAAGGTTACCTGGAGGCTATTCCGGTTGAAGACGGCTGGGCCGATGTTGTCATCAGCAACGGTGTGCTCAACCTTTGTGCGGACAAGCCGGGCGTATTCGCCGAAATATTCCGCATGATGCGCCCCGGTGGCACCTTGCAGTTTGCCGATATTGCCAACAGCAACGATGTACCGGAATCTGCCCGCAACAACGTCGATCTGTGGACGGCCTGAATTGCCGGAGGCCTGCCGTGCGCAGGTTGGCAAGCATTAATTGAGGCCAGCGGTTTTATCGACGTGCAAATCAGCTCAGGCGTCGACACGTTCGGCGGCGCCAGTGGTGAACCCAACGCCCGCTTGTTTGGTGTTCAGGGCTATTCCTTTATGGCCAGAAAGCCGGGGTAGTCGTTAAACGAAAAATGCCAGGCCCAATGAATTGGTGCCTGGCATTATTTTGAAGTCTGCTATGCCTAGAACGGGATTTCGTCGTCGATGTCGGGGCCACCGCCGCCGAAGTCGTTGCCGTTTCCGCCGCCGCCACCGCTGCCGCCGTCAAAGCCTCCACCACCACCGCCACCGCCGAAGTCTCCGCCGCCGCCGCCGCCATAGCCACCGCCGCCATCACCGCCGCCTGAGCGACCGTCGAGCATGGTGAGTTCGCCATTGAAGGGGCGCAGCACGATTTCTGTGCTGTAACGATCAGCGCCAGACTGGTCCTGCCATTTGCGGGTTTGCAGTTGGCCTTCGATATAAACCTTGGAGCCTTTTTTGAGGTACTGTTCGCAGATATCGACCAGGCCGCGCTTGCCGCCTTGCGGGTTCCAGATGACGACCCGATGCCATTCTGTTTTCTCGCGTTTTTCACCGGAAGTGCGGTCGCGCCAACCTTCACTGGTTGCAATGCGCAAGTTGCACAGCTTGGTGCCGTCGTTGGTACTGCGCACCTCTGGGTCTGCGCCCAGATTGCCGATCAAAATAACCTTGTTGACACTACCCGCCATGTCTTTTCCTCATGTATTAGTTTAATTTTTGGTTGCCGCATAATAGAGGGAATCATCGCGAAAAAACTACCGACAAACCAAGATTAGTTGGAAGATTTTTTGATCATTTTCATTTAGATTGCCGCATTCAGGGGCGACGCAATACAACGTACCCTGCTTACCCTTGATTCTGCTTAACATTTTCCGGATTACCTAAACGACCATGCAAAAATTCATCTCTGTTCGTGGCGCCAAGGAGCATAATCTCCGTGGCGTTGATGTCGAAATTCCGCGTGATACCCTGACTGTGATTACCGGCCTGTCCGGTTCCGGCAAATCCTCGCTGGCGTTTGATACGATCTATGCCGAGGGCCAGCGGCGTTATGTGGAAAGCCTGTCAGCCTACGCCCGGCAATTCCTTGAGATGATGCAAAAACCTGATGTAGAAAGCATCGAGGGGTTGTCCCCCGCCATTTCCATTGAACAAAAGACCACGTCGCGCAATCCACGTTCCACCGTGGGTACGGTGACGGAAATTTATGACTATCTGCGCCTGTTGTTCGCCCGTATTGGTGTGCCCTACTCACCCGCCACTGGCTTACCCATTGAAAGCCAGACGGTGACCCAGATGGTCGATCAACTGCTGGATATGCCGCAAGGCACACGATTGTATTTGCTGGCCCCCATTGTGCGCGGCCGCAAGGGTGAATACCGCAAGGAACTTGCCGAACTGATGAAGCGCGGCTTCCAGCGGGTCAAGGTCGATGGCGAGCATTATGAAATCGCCGATGTGCCCGCCCTGAATAAAAAGCTGAAACACGAAATAGAAGTCGTCGTCGACCGTATTATCGTCAAAAAGGATATCGGCAACCGCCTGGCTGACAGTGTGGAAACCGCCCTGGAATTATCCGACGGCTTGCTGATAGCAGAAGACGTCAGCGATGGTACCCGCACCACCTATTCGGCCAAGTTTGCCTGCCCGGTATCCGGCTTTACCATTGAAGAGATCGAGCCGCGCCTGTTTTCCTTTAACAACCCCTTTGGGGCCTGCCCCAATTGTGATGGCCTGGGCACACGCTTGTATTTTGATGCCGACCTGGTCGTGCCCGATGGTCGCCTCAGCCTGAAAGAAGGCGCACTTGCCCCCTGGTCCAAATCGGCTTCACCCTATTACCGGCAAACCCTGGAAGGTTTGGCGAAACACTACAAGTTCAGCATGAACACACCCTTTGATGACCTGGAGGAAGAAGCCAGACAGGCTGTGTTGTATGGCTCGGGCGATACCGAAGTCAAAATGACCTATGACAACGACAAACGCCAATACAGCCTGAAAAAGCCCTTTGAAGGCGTGGTCAAAAACCTGGAACGCCGCTGGCGGGAAACAGATTCGTCCTGGATGCGCGATGAACTGGGCCGCTATCAAAGTGCGGCACCCTGTGACAGTTGCAAGGGTGAACGCCTGAAGCCGGAAGCCCTGGCTGTGAAGATCGACGGCCTGCATATCTCCCAGGTCGCTGGCATGTCCATTGCCGGGGCCGGTGACTGGTTTCTGAAACTGGGCAGCAAGCTGAAAGCCAAAGACCTGGAAATCGCTGAACGCATCCTGAAGGAAATCAACGAGCGTTTGGGCTTTCTCAACAAGGTCGGCCTTGAATATCTTTCCCTGTCACGATCTTCCGGCACCTTGTCGGGTGGCGAAAGCCAGCGTATTCGCCTGGCGTCGCAAATAGGCTCCGGGCTGACCGGTGTGCTCTATGTCCTGGACGAGCCAAGCATTGGCTTGCACCAACGCGACAATGCCCGCCTGCTGGAAACCCTGGTGCGCCTGCGCGATATCGGCAATACGGTAATTGTTGTTGAACATGACGAAGAAGCCATCATGGCCGCCGATCATGTCATCGACATGGGACCGGGTGCCGGTATCCATGGCGGGGCCGTTGTGGCCGAAGGCAAGCCCAAAAAGATTATGCAAACAGCTGACAGCCTGACCGGGCAATATCTGGTTGGCACCCGCCAGATTACACTGCCGCTGGAGCGCCGCCCAGGTCATCCGGGCCAGGCCATCAAGGTGATCGGGGCATCCGCCAACAATCTGCACAATGTCAGCGCGGAAATTCCACTTGGTACCTTCACCGCCATTACCGGCGTTTCTGGCAGTGGCAAATCCACCCTGACCATCGAAACCCTGTACAAGGCCGCCGCCAAGCGTTTGAACAATGCCCGTCATCACCCCGGTGAGCATAAAGACATCACGGGCCTGGAGTTTCTCGACAAGATAATCGACATCGACCAGTCCCCCATTGGCCGCACACCCCGTTCAAACCCCGCCACCTATACCGGTGCCTTCACTCCCATGCGTGACTGGTTTGCGGGTCTGCCGGAATCCGGCATCAGGGGATACAAGCCTGGTCGCTTCAGTTTCAATGTTAAAGGTGGACGCTGTGAAGCCTGCCAGGGCGACGGCCTGATCAAGATCGAAATGCATTTTTTACCCGACGTTTATGTGCAGTGCGACGAATGCAAGGGTCGTCGTTACAATCGCGAAACCCTGGAGATCAAGTTCAAGGACAAGTCCATCGCTGACGTGCTGGAAATGACCGTGGATGAAGGAGCTGATTTTTTCACGGCCGTGCCATCCATCCGTGACAAGCTGGTCACCCTGCAACGGGTGGGTCTGGGTTACATTCACCTCGGCCAGGCCGCGACAACCCTGTCCGGTGGTGAGGCACAACGTGTGAAACTGGCCAAGGAACTCTCACGCCGCGCCACAGGCCAAACCCTGTATATTCTGGACGAACCCACCACCGGTTTGCACTTTGAAGACGTCGCCAAGTTGCTGGAGGTTCTGCACACCCTGGTGGACCAGGGCAATACGGTGCTGGTTATTGAGCATAATCTCGACATCATCAAAACCGCTGACTGGGTCATCGATCTGGGACCCGAAGGCGGCGACAAAGGTGGGCGCATCGTCGCCGCCGGAACACCCGAGGACGTGGCTGAGGTGGCGGAAAGCTATACCGGCATGTACCTCAAACAAGTCCTCGCCAAAGGCTCGCGCGCACCGCGGAAGGTAATCAATCATCCCAACGGGCGCAAGCCACAGCGCCCCCTGTCTCCCAAAGCCATGAAGGCGGCCATGAAAGCCGACAAGGAAAAGAAAAAAACAGAGGCCAAAGAAGCCGCGAAGGAGGCCAGGAAGAAGGCCGTGAAGAAAAAAACTGTAGTGAAAAAACCGGCGGCAAAAAAGAAGGTTGCGACGAAGGTCTCACGGCCCCGGAAGAAAGTAGCCTAGGCGCATTGTCAAACGCCTAAAAATTGAAAACCTAAATCGCATTTTGGGAAACGGAACAGGAAACAGCAACTATACTCTACGTCATCCCGCACTTGATGCGGGATCCATGCGGCGGCCCAATTGGGATGCAATGGTCATAACGACACAGGCGTAGACCCCGGATCAAGTCCGGGGTGACGTAGTACAGTGGCTTAAGGGGGCCAAACTCTGCATCGTCAAGCACGGGCATGATGAGTTATGTAGTTTTGTCTCCACCGTCTCGAATATATTGATAGACCTGCGTGAAATCGCTGCCGGGTAAGGCCTTGTCGCATTCGTCCCAGATGTTGGCGACCAGTTCACTTAAACGACCGGGGGTGCCCGCACTGGTCAGGGCTTCCATATAAAGCTTCAGATCCTTCGCTTCCAGGGCGGTTCTGAAGCCGGCGTCGAAGGTCTCTGTCATGACGCGTTTGGGGAATTTGTCGAGAGAGGCCGTGTTCTGGCCCGTGGACACATTGATCAAATCGAGCATGACCTTCATATCCAGGCCTTGCGACAAACCAAACAAGATAGCCTCGGAAGTTGCCACCAACGCCGTACCAGAAAGGAAGTTGTTCAGGACTTTCAGGGCCTGCCCCTGCCCCGCATCATCACCCACATGAAAAACATTGCCGGTGAAGCTGTCCAGAATATTTTTGTGCCGGGTCATTTCCGCTTCGGGTCCGGCCCACATCAGGGAGACAGTGCCTGCCCTGGCCCCCGCCTGGCCACCACTGACCGGCGCGTCGATATAAATAATCCCGGCGCCAGCAGCGATCTCATATGCCTGGCGGGAAGCGTCCATGCCGGTTGTCGACAGATCGATCACACAACGAACGCGGCGCTTGGACATCACTGCCAATTCCTGGAGGATGGCGATGGAAACGGGCCCGTCGGGCACGCTGAGGAATATGGTGTCGGCGGCATTTGCCACGTCGGCCAGGGTATCCACCACTGTTGCACCCGCTGGCAATTGCGCCGAGGCGCTCGCCTTGTCATAGGCAACGAGGGGAAACGTTGCGGCGATGTTGGCAGCCATAGGGGCACCCATCTGGCCAAGGCCAACAAATCCCGAATTTATTTCTGTCATTTGACTTGATCCCCTGAATTTTTTATCGCCGATACAAGTTAAACAGCACTGACAAGGCTGTCACTGACGAACAGACATTTCCCACCGGCGAAAATGTTGCTACGGTTAATTCCAAATACAAATTCAACAGAAGCGTTTCCGGGTTTCACGGAAACGCCTTAGTTCAGGGAAGAAAACATGAAAGCCTACCAGGTCACAAAATTCGCCGCCCCCATCGAAGCCAGAGATATCGCCACTCCTGAACCAACCGGCACCGAGGTTTTGATCAAGGTTCACAAGGCGGGCGTTTGTCACAGTGACCTGCATATCCACGATGGCTTTTACACAATGGGTGGCAATTCGAAACTCGAGCTGGGAGAGCGCGGCCTGAAACTGCCACGCACCATGGGGCACGAGCTTTATGGCGAAGTGGTATCGGGTGGACCGGATGCTGGCGACCTGCCCATCGGCGAAGGCCGCCTGATCCATCCCTGGATGGGCTGTGGTGAATGCGCCGTCTGCCTCGCCGGAGATGAAAACATCTGCATGGCCCCCAAATCCATCGGTGTCTTTATGGACGGAGCCTATGCCGATTATTGCCTGATCCCCCATCCCAGATACCTGGTTGATATCGGCGACCTCGACCCTGCTATTGCCACGCCCTACAGTTGCTCAGGTGTAACCGTCTACAGTGCCTTGCAAAAGGCCTTGCCGGTTGCGGACAACGAATGGCTGGTGATCATGGGCGCCGGTGGACTTGGCCTGAATGCCGTTGCCATCGCCAAAGCCCTGGACGTCAAAAATGTTTTGGTCTGTGATCTTGATGACAGCAAACTGGAAGCTGCCCGCGAAATGGGCGCCTCTGAGACGCTGAACTCAGGCCAGGCCGATGCTTTCAAACAATTGCAAAAACTGACAGATGGCGGCCCGCGTGCCGTTGTCGATACGGTCGGTGCTGAAGCCACATCGCAGCTGGCCATCGGAGCTCTGCCCAAGGGCGGGCGCTATGTCATTGTTGGCCTTTACGGTGGTGGCCTGACATTACCGCTGCCGTCCCTGCCCTTGCGGGCAATTTCCATCATCGGTTCCTATACCGGTAATCTGGCTGAGTTGAAGGAACTGATCGAGCTTGCCAAGAGCGGCAAGGTCAAACCCTTGCCCGTCAGCACACGCCCCATGTCAGAAGTGGGTGATACCCTCAATGACCTGCGGGCCGGTAAAATTGTCGGTCGTGTCGTTCTTTCCAATTAGGCAGAAAACGCTAATCAAGCAGAAAACGCCCACTAAGCAGAAAACGCCCACTAAGCAGAAAACGAAAGATCCGCAACATGGTTATGGAAGCCCAGGATTTTAAGATTGAAGATATCTATGTGCCGGTCAAACTCAAAAAGGCGTTTGAGCCGGCCAGCGTCGAAAAGTTCACTGACTTGCTCATGAACGGCGAGACTCTGGCACCTGTTCTGGTTCGCAAAGACCCCAAGAAGGGCCACGTTCTGGTCAAGGGCGTACATCGCCTGGAAGCCTGCCGGGATGTGGGCGATGTCACGATCAAGGGGTTTCTGGTGCATGCAAGGCTCACTTGATTCATGACAGATAAACCATCCAACATTGCCATTGCACAAACCCTCTTCAACGCCGACCCTGCTGTTAACGATTTGGGTCTGGAACTGGTTGCCAGTGAACCAGGCGCTGTCACGATTGCCCTTGTGGTCGAGGACCGACACCTGAACTTCAACGGGACCTGCCACGGCGGCGTGATTTTCACGCTGGCAGATACGGCCTTTGGCTTGGCGGGCAACACCCACGGCATCGTTGCCGCTGGAATCAACACATCGATATCTTATCATGCTGGATCGAAAGCTGGTGACCGCCTGGTGGCACGGGCAACCGAGACAACGCGGTCACGCAGTCTCGGCACCTACTATGTTGAGGTGCATCGAAGCGACGGGAAAATTGTTGCGACGCTGACAGGTACCGGGTTTATCACTGGTGATAAACACGATCTCGACAGCGACAAATATCAACCAATCCAGAAAAATTAGCCGGGATCGATATCTTTCCACCAGGTCTGAAAGCTGTCGACGTTATGGTCAAGGTTCGCGCCGAGACCGCCGGAACGTTCCGTCCATAGCTCAAGTGCTGTTTCGGGCACAGCAATCAGCAAGGGGATATTTTCCGCAATGGCGTTGAGGATTTCGTCGTTCAGGCCACCGCCATTTTGCTCTTGTTCACCGAATTTTTCCAACACGATCAAATCAACCTTGTCTTCAATGGCCCGACGCAGCGCCTCAGTTGAATCAGCCAGGACATTGGTGTTCATGGAGCAGGTCTTACTCTCCAGATTCTCTTTGGAGGGTCGATTGATGGGAAAGCGGGAACCGGTTTCAACGTCGACCAGGTCAATGCCCATACGGCAACCACCGCCATCGACCAGTTCTTCCTGCAACAATCCTCCAACCCTGACACCCTTGGCCCTTAAAGTTGCCGTAAATGTCGCCAAAGCCTTACGGTCTTCGGTGCTACGCGAATAGACAGCCGCCGCGAAGGGCAGCTGATCCTGATTATCGTCTGAAGATGCTTTGTCCATACCCTGTCTTATACACAGGTTTGGGATTTGACAATCCATGACACAGGGCGTGGCCAATATGCCGCAGGTCTATGTCAGATATATCCGAACAAAGCCGCTGCCATGTAAATCAACCCGACACTGACCAGCACGACAACACCCCATACGACGGCCAATATTGTTTCTGGAGAACTATCAGCTTCCCGAATTGGCAGGTCTCTGTCTGTTGAACTATCCGTCATCGGTGCCTCCCCAAAAGGTAGCGACAAGCAATTATCTGGTTGTACTATGAAAAATATATTGAACTTACAGTCAGCATGGTTCAATACGCACATATGCCCAGATATCAGGACTTCCGCTTTTTCTTTCGGGTCGCGGCACTACGTACGCTGGCTTCCACATAGTCGATAACTGTGCCGGTAATATTTTTGCCCGTTGCCTTCTCGATACCCTGCAAGCCTGGGGATGAATTGACTTCCAGAACTTTAGGTCCGTCGTTTGATCGCAACAAATCAACGCCGCCCCAACGCAAGCCCATGGTTTTCATGGCGCGAAGGGCTGTGGCCCGTTCCTGGGCGGAAATGCGGACCTTGGTTGACAAGCCACCCTGATGCAAATTACTGCGAAAATCACCTGCCGCAGCCTGGCGTTTCATGGCCCCAACGACTTTGTTGCCGACGACCATACAGCGGATATCCGCACCATTGGCCTCTTCGATAAACTCCTGCACCATGATGTGGGCGCGCAAGCCGCGGAAGGCTTGAATAACTGATTCCGCCGCTTTCATGGTTTCCGCCAGCACAACGCCTTTGCCCTGGGTGCCTTCCAGTAATTTCAGCACGAGCGGGGCTTTGCCTACGGTTTTAAGCATATCTTTCACATCCGACGGCGAATGGGCGAACCCCGTCACCGGCATACCGATCCCGGCCCGGGCCAACAGTTGATGGGCATAGAGTTTGTCGCGTGAAGCACCAATAGCCGCCGAGCCGTTGAGGCAATAGACCCCCATCATCTCGAACTGACGCACAACGGCCATGCCGTAAAATGTCACCGACGCACCGACGCGCGGAATGACCGCATCAAATTTCGGCAAGACGTCGCCTTGATAGTGAATTTCAGGTCGGGCAGAGGTGATGTTCATATAACAACGTGTGGTGTTGATCACCTGGACCGTGTGCCCACGTGAGACCGCAGTTTCGACCAGGCGCGATGTGGAATAGCTGTCCGGCTCGCGGCTCAAGATTGCAATCCGCAGGGGGCGGGATTCATCGTCATCGACATCTGATTTATCATAGAGCGTGGATGAGAGTTCACCGCACATCATGGCTTCAAACGGATTAACAACCAGCTTGTCCTTCATGGCGGACCGCCCGAGCAACATCCGGTAGGACATGCTCTCGCGGTTGGTCAGACTGATTTCGATAGGCCATTCCTGACCATCCAGGCGGACGACGGTTCGAATGACCGGGCGAATTTCAGAATGACCGTTCGAGCTGGTGACTTCGCGCTCCCCCACCCATTGAGCCGTGCAATAGATTTCGATTTCGGGCTGTTCGGGAATGGGATGGATACCAAAGCGCACTTTGCGGTTTTTGCCGGTGCCGATTTCTTCGATGGAGAAGGCATGCAGGGCCGATGTCCGCGCACCTGTATCGACCTTGGCCTTGATGGCATGCAGGCCAAGCTCTGGCAAAGCCATCCACTCTTCCCAGCCCACCGTCATCAATTCATTTTTGCGCGCTCGCTTCGCCATTCCACCACTCCGGCAAATTTAACCAATATGGCCAAATCTAGCGATTTCTCTCAGTCGCGAAAAGCCCGCATATGACTTAATGGAGCGAGAAGCTCTGATCCACCATTTTGAGTTCCGCTGGTTTCAGCAATTGTGAACTCATGACCCGAACCGTATGGATCGGACCATCCAGCTCGCGCTGCCAGAAATCGAGGAACTTGTGCAATTTGGGATATTTGGGTGCCTGATCCAGATGCTGCCATATGAATTCCTGCAATAAATGCGGATGATCCGGCATGTGATAGGTAATTTCCGCCGTGGTACGCTGAAAACCCTTCAATCGTAATTCAAGCGACATTCACACCTCCATTTTTACCTGTAAACAAGATGGGGTGTGCTGACGAATTCGTCAAATAACACTTATATTACAACAAGTTACTATCACTCATGGAGTGAGAGTGCCAGGTTTTATAGGAATACTTCTCCATTGTCGTCATGCGCGGGCTTGACGGTATTTTGGAATTGGATTCGGACGACGCCTACTTGCCCAGAATGATCAACTCATCCGCATGGGCCAGGCCCAGAACCTCGCGGGAGCGTTCATCCAGCATATCCCTGGACAGGCCACTATTGCGTAAAAGGGAAACACGATGCTCCAGACGATCAAGCTCGGACTTGTTTACGGCTATCCGGGCTTCGACGCCTTTGATCTGCTGACCAAGATTTACCCAGGCCGACATGCCCCGGTCACCCTGCACCGCGTGATAGCCGAAATAGCCCAACACCGATGTGCAAATCAGGGGCACAACGGCATAACAGGCGCGGCGACGTATTTGGTGCATCAAGCTCATACTTGAATCGAATCACACCTGAGTCCCTGGGTCAACAGGAAAACCCTTTAGAGTCTGATGTTTACCCTGGTTTGTTGCCAAAAGGACTCAGTTTAACCGTGACAAATTCTAATGTGATTCAGAATGGAGCACCATTGCGTTAACCTTCGTTAAATAGTGCCTGTCACTATTTAACGAATTCAATCAGCCAAACGTGCCGCGCCGGAACGCTTTGGCGCCGGCGTAGACAGCAGCAGCGCCGAGCTCCTCTTCGATGCGGATGAGCTGGTTATATTTGGCCATGCGGTCGGAGCGCGACAGTGAGCCGGTTTTGATCTGGCCGCAGTTGGTGGCGACGGCGAGGTCGGCGATGGTGCAGTCTTCGGTCTCGCCTGAGCGGTGAGACATGACGGCGCGGTAGCCGGCCATGTGGGCCATCTCAACAGCCTCCAGAGTTTCGGACAAAGTGCCGATCTGGTTGACCTTGATCAGGATGGCGTTGGCAATGTCGCGGTCGATACCGTCTGACAGGCGGGCTGGATTGGTGACAAAGAGGTCATCACCGACCAGCTGAACCTTGTTGCCAATGGCTTCGGTCAAGGCTTTCCAGCCGTCCCAGTCATTTTCATCGAGGCCGTCTTCGATGCTGATGATGGACGGATAATTGCCGATCAGGTCTTCATACATGGAGACCATACCGGCGGCGTCCAATTCCTTGCCTTCGAATTTGTAGACACCATCGTGGCAGAATTCACTGCTGGCCACATCAAGGCCCAGATAGATATCCTTGCCCGGCGCAAAGCCAGCGGTCTCGATGGCCTTGTTGATGTAATCAAGGGCTTCATCGGCGCTCTTGAGAGAGGGTGCAAAACCACCTTCGTCGCCGACATTGGTGTTGTGACCGGCTTGGGTGAGACCCTTTTTCAGGGCATGAAAGACTTCGGCACCCATACGCACAGCTTCGCGGATGTTGGGGGCACCAACGGGCAGAATCATGAATTCCTGAAAATCGATGGGGTTGTCGGCGTGGGCACCGCCGTTGATGATGTTCATCATCGGTGTGGGCAAGGTGCGGGCATTAACGCCGCCGATGTATGAATAGAGCGGTAAACCGGCTTCCTGGGCGGCGGCCTTGGCCACGGCCATGCTGACACCAAGAATTGAATTTGCGCCCAGGCGCTCTTTGTTTGCAGTGCCATCCAGATCGCGCATGGTGCGGTCGATGACTTCCTGGTTTTCAGCTTCCATTTCATAAAGGGCTGCGTAGATATCTCCGTTCACGGCTTCGACAGCTTGCTCAACGCCTTTACCAAGATACCGGTCGCCACCATCGCGCAATTCGTGGGCTTCGAACTGACCGGTTGAAGCACCTGACGGCACAGCAGCGCGGCCAAAGGCACCGGTTTCCAAAAGCACGTCAACTTCAACGGTCGGGTTGCCACGGCTGTCGAGAATTTCGCGGCCACGGATTTCGATGATGGCAGTCATCAGGAATTACTCCGGTAAAAATGGATTAAACAGAATGTTTGTGCGGGATGTTTAAGCTGATTTTGACAGGTCGTCAAAGGCCTTCAGGCGGGTCATCAAACTTTCCATCTGATCGATGGGTACCATGTTGGGACCATCAGACGGGGCGCTGTCGGGATCGGGGTGGGTTTCCATGAAGACGCCCGCCACACCAACAGCCACAGCGGCGCGCGCCAGCACCGGTACATATTCGCGCTGGCCACCAGACGTGGTGCCCTGCCCGCCAGGTTGCTGCACGGAATGAGTGGCATCAAAAATCACGGGGTGGCCTGTTGCGGCCAGCTCAGGCAGGGCACGCATATCAGAAACAAGCGTATTATACCCAAAGCTTGCCCCGCGCTCCGTCAGCATGACCTTGTTGTTGCCAGCACCCGTGACTTTGTCGGCCACGTTCTTCATATCCCAGGGAGCGAGGAATTGACCTTTTTTTATGTTCACGGCTTTGCCAGTGGCAGCGGCGGCCAGCAACAAATCGGTCTGGCGACACAGGAAGGCCGGGATTTGCAGCACATCGACAACTTCCGTCAATGTTGCGCACTGGCCTGCTTCGTGGACGTCGGTTAAAACCGGACAGCCAAATTCTGCTTTGACGTCCGCAAAAATTTCCAGGGCCTTGTCCATGCCAATACCGCGCGGCGTGTCGGCACTGGTGCGATTGGCCTTGTCGAAAGAAGATTTGTAAATCAGGCCCATGCCGAGCTTGTCCGTCAGCCGCTTCAGTTCACCGGCTGTCGACAACGCCAGCTCGCGGGTTTCCATGGCACAGGGCCCTGCGATCAGGGCCAGCGGCAGGTCGGTGCCAAAAGTAACATTGCCGATGGTTACGTGGTTATAGGTCATAGTTGTTTCTTTAAGTGGTTAATCATAACAGCACGTCCTTTAACGCGATTCGTCACCCCGGACTTGATCCGGGGACCATGCTTCCGGATCACAGGTACACCCCTCGGCAAAAGCATGGATGCCGGATCAGGTCCGGCATGACACAAGGGGTAGTTACTGCACTATTACCGTGAACATACAATCTTGCCTTATTCTAAACCAGCCGCGATTGGGTCACGGCGGCCTTGATGAAGGAGGCAAACAGAGGGTGCGGCTCCATGGGTCTGGATTTTAGTTCAGGGTGGAACTGCACACCGATGAACCAGGGATGGGCCGGGTTTTCAACGATTTCCGGCAGCACACCATCCGGCGACAGACCGGAGAAAATCAGGCCTGATTTTTCCAGTTTTTCGCGATAATTGATGTTCACTTCATAACGATGGCGATGGCGTTCCGAAATGTTGGTCTGACCATAAATATCGTGCAGCTGGCTGCCGTCTGTGAGCAGACAATCATAGGCCCCGAGACGCATGGTGCCGCCGAGGTCATCATCTTCGCCGCGCTCCACTTTTTGGTTGCCCTGCACCCATTCGGTCATCAAACCGACAACGGGTTCATCACATTCACCAAATTCAGTGGAGTTGGCATTTTCAATGCCTGCCATGTTGCGGGCCGCTTCGATCACGGCCATCTGCATGCCAAAGCAAATGCCAAAATAAGGAATGTTTTTTTCACGGGCGAGTTTGGCCGCTGCGATCTTGCCTTCGGCACCGCGTGCGCCAAAGCCGCCGGGGACCAGAATACCGTCGACGCCTTCCAGCTCGTGCAGTTTTTCAGGATCCTCGAAGACTTCGGATTCAAGCCATTCAATGTTGACCTTGACCCGGTTATCGATTCCGCCGTGCGTCAGGGCCTCGGCCAAGGATTTATAGGCATCCTGCAGGCCGACATATTTGCCAACCACGGCGATATTCACTTCACCTTCCGGCTGGGTGACACGTTCAACAATTTCGTTCCAGCGCGTCAGATCGAGTTCCGGCGCGTCCTTGATACCAAAGGTTTTCAGAACTTCGACATCAAAGCCTTCTTCGTGATAACGCAACGGTACTTCGTAGATGCTGCTCACGTCCAAAGCCTGGATCACGGCCTCTTCGCGCACATTACAGAAACGCCCGATCTTGCGTCGTTCATTGAAAGGAATCTCTCGGTCGCAACGACACAGCAGCAAGTCTGGCTGAATACCAATACTGCGTAATTCCTTGACCGAGTGCTGGGTGGGCTTGGTCTTCAGTTCCTTGGCGGACGGAATATAGGGCACCAGGGTCAGGTGCACATAGGCCACCTGGTCGCGCTCCAGATCGTTGCCGAGTTGGCGAATGGCCTCGAAAAAAGGCAAGGCTTCGATATCACCAACGGTGCCGCCAATTTCGCAAAGTACAAAATCCACATCGTCCACATCTTTCAGGACGAATTCCTTGATGGCATTTGTCACATGCGGAATGACCTGAACGGTGGAGCCCAGATAATCGCCCCGGCGTTCCTTTTCGATGATGGTCTGATAGATCCGGCCGGTGGTGACATTATCGCTCTGGCGGGCGGAAACCCCGGTAAAGCGTTCATAATGGCCCAGGTCAAGATCGGTCTCGGCACCATCGTCCGTCACGTAACACTCACCGTGTTCGTAAGGGTTCATGGTACCCGGATCAACATTGAGATAGGGGTCGAGCTTCCTGAGCCGGACTTTATAGCCCCGTGCCTGCAGAAGTGAACCGAGTGCGGCTGAAGCCAGCCCTTTTCCAAGGGAAGAAACCACGCCGCCGGTAATGAATATAAACCGCGTCATGGACGCAGACCATACATCAAGTTTTTGTCCTCACAAAGCATCAACTTACTAAATGTGGTATTTTCTTGTGGATAAATTCAGAAAACAATATGGCTCAGGCAAAAGAAGAGGCGGCCCGGAAGCCGCCTCGATTCCTGTATGCGTTTGCGCTTACTGCTTCGGCACCGATGGCCCTGCGGGTACGATTGGTGCCTGCTGAGCCGGGGCACTGTCAATCACTGATGTCGGCGCCCTGTCACCGCCAGCCAGGATAGCCAGTGTGATACTGGTGGCAAAAAACCCGGCGGCCAGAAAAGCTGTTGTACGGGTCAACAGATTGGCTGCACCACGGCCTGTCATCAGACCACCGCCAGCACCGCCGCCGCCGCCGCCAATTCCCAACGCACCGCCTTCAGAACGCTGAAGAAGAACCGTTACGATCATGGCCAGAGCCAACATTACATGAACAACAAGAAGAACCGTCTGCATGGCTCGAATGCCTCAAATCAAAAATCAGAAAAAGCCGCACAAATAAGCAATCTGGCAGCCCGTTGCGGGGCTTATACCCCGCCCGGCACTGGAATGCAAAGGGGGAAAGGAGAAGTCAAAGGCGACATTTCACATTCAACTGTAATAATTGCCCTGTCACGCTGCCTCTGAAACGCGTTTTACTTTGCTCTTGTTTGCTTCTTTCATTGCTTGGGCAAGATCAAAAGCGGCCTGCAGCCTGTACCAGGTCTCGGCCCCGCCACCAAAAGCTTTATCCAGACGAATAGCCATTTCGGGTGAAAGCCCGGAAAAAATTAAATAGTGCCAGTCACCATTTACTTAATAAGCATATTCCTCGAACACTGGATCGACGGAGCCGTTCCAGCGACCGTGGTAGGCTTCCAGCAGTTCTTCTGCCGGGGTGCGGCCGTCTTCGATGACGAGTTTGACAGCTGAGAGGAAATGGCGTTCGTCGTCGCCGAAGCTGTCGGTGCGGTTGCGGGCTTTGAGGCCATCGTTGGCGATCTCGATGACGTCGGCGGCGAGGTCTTTTACTTTGCGGCCTTTAAAGTCGAACTGGATGCCTTCGCGGGCGACACCGGTCATCAGGTCGGCGCGGTCTTGCGTGGTCCAGTCCTTGCACAATTCCCACGCGGCGGCACACGCGGCATCATCGTAAAGCACGCCCGTCCACAGGGCAGGCATGGCACAAAGCCTGCGCCATTGGCCGCCGTCGGCCCCGCGCAATTCAATGAACTGTTTCAGGCGCACTTCCGGAAACAGGGTTGTCAGGTGGTTTTCCCAGTCCAGCATGGTGGGTTTTTCACCGGGCAAGGCAGGCAGTTCACCCTTCAGGAAATCACGGAAGGACTGTCCGAGGGCATTAATGTAATTGCCATCGCGATAGACAAAATACATCGGTACATCAAGGGCATAGTCGACATAGCGCTCAAACCCAAAGCCATCTTCAAAGACAAAAGGCACCTGGCCCGTGCGATCGGGGTCCACGTCAGTCCAGATGTGGCTGCGGTAGCTGAGGTAGCCGTTGGGTTTGCCTTCGGTGAAGGGTGAATTGGCAAACAAGGCCGTGCCCACGGGCTGCAAAGCCAGCGCGACGCGGTATTTCTGCACCATATCGGCTTCGGAGGCGAAATCGAGGTTCACCTGAACCGTTGAAGTGCGGAACATCATATCCCGGCCCAGCTTGCCACGGGTCGGCATATAGTCGCGCATTAATTTATAACGCCCTTTGGGCATGATCGGGATATCGTCGATGCCCCATTTCGGCTGAAAGCCAAGGCCCAGAAAGCCAACACCCATTTCACCGGCCACTTCCTTGATCTGGCGCAAGTGCGTGTTGACCTCGTCGCAGGTCTTGTTCAGGTTTTCCAGCGGTGCGCCTGACAGTTCGAACTGGCCGCCTGGTTCCAGGGTGATGGATTGACCGTCCATGGCCATGGCGATGGCTTTGCCGTCTTCCAGTATGGGCTGCCAGCCAAAGCGCTCCATGCCTTCGAACATCTTGGCGATCCCCTGCGGGCCGTCATATTCCAGAGGGCGCAGATCATCGAGGCGAAAGCCGAATTTTTCATGCTCGGTGCCAATGCGCCAGTCGGCGGCAGGCTTGTTACCCTTTTCAAGGTATTCGACCATCTGGGCCTTGTTTTCAACGATAATGCTGGATTTAGAACTATTTGCCACGTGCTTTCCTCAGCCCTGAATATAGGTTTGTTAACGAATATTAACATCACTTACAGGAACAAAACATGGTCAGCAAGACCTTGTGATACAAGTGTATATTCAAGAAGGCGTGAGGTCCCAGTCTCCGACCCAGGCCTGCCAGATGCTCAAAGCCGCGGCTGCCGCTGTATCTGCACGCAATAATCGCGGGCCCAACGTCACCGCCAGGGCATCAGGAAAGTCGATCAATCGACTGCGTTCAACTTCATCAAACCCGCCTTCTGGCCCGATCAAAATGGCCCAGGGATCACGCTTTGCGGCGTCATCCAGTTTGGCCAGGGCCTGGGCAATGGGGCCACCGCTGGCCCCTTCGTCACACCAAAGGATCCGTCGACCCGCAGGCCAGTTATCCAGTAATTTATCCAGTTGCTGTGGCTCGAACACTTCAGGCAGGTCCAGACGCTCACACTGTTCCGAGGCTTCCAGGGCGTTGGCAACGAGGCGACCGGTATTCACCCGGGCCATAACCGTGCGCCGGGTAATCACGGGCCGGATTTGCGCCACCCCCAGTTCGGTGGCCTTCTCGGCAACAAAATTGATGCGGGCGCGCTTGATAGGGGCGAAAACCAGCCAAACGTCCGGCATGGGTGATTGCGGCCTCGTTTGATTTTCCAGCGCGACCGTCGCCGCACTTTTCGACAGGGTTTCAATCCGCCCCAGCCATTCACCATCGCGGCCATTGAAGAAAGCAATATGCTGGCCGGGTGCCAGACGCAGGACATTTTTGAGAAAATGCGCCTTGTCTTTTGATAATTCGACAGAAGCACCTGCATTCAAGGGTGCGTCTATATAAAGCCGGGTTTTTACGTTTGAAGTCATGTTGGAAAAATCATGTTGGAAAAATCATGGGAGTGAGAATTTTCACGATCTGTTATCTTGATAGCAACAGGATAAGAAGCTACAGCATTAGAGATGCCAAAACACCCCTCCTCCGGACCTGAAACAGTTATTGCCGATGCCGGTGCTGACAACCCGGTCGACCGCTATGCACCAGACTGGTCAAAGCCGTATCTGAAGCTTGCTCGTTTTGACCGCCCCATCGGATCGTGGCTGTTGATGTGGCCGTGTATGTGGTCGCTGGCTTTGGTAGCATCCGAGGTCAGTATTTACCGTTGGCCTACGGCCCCGGCCCCTGGCTGGCCCGATCCTTTGCTGATCGCCCTGTTTTTTGTCGGAGCCTTTGTCATGCGCGGGGCCGGTTGCACCCTGAATGATATCGCCGACCGCAATTATGATGGCAAGGTCGAACGTACCGCCCTGCGCCCCATCCCTTCCGGCCAGGTCACCGTTTTGCAGGCCTCTGTCTGGATGGGCTTGCTGAGCCTTGTGGGCCTGGCGGTTTTACTGACGTTCAATGCCTTTGCCATCGTGACAGGCGCTGCGTCCCTCGTCATTGTCGCGGTCTATCCGTTTATGAAGCGCTTCACCTATTGGCCACAGTTCGTGCTCGGCCTGGCTTTTAACTGGGGTGCCTTGCTGGGTTGGGCCGCTGTCACCGGCACGCTTTCGGCCGCCGCCATTGCCCTTTATGCCGCCGGTATCGCCTGGACCCTGGGCTACGATACGATCTATGCCCACCAGGACAAGGAAGATGACATCATGATCGGAGTGAAATCCACAGCCTTGCGGTTTGGTCCCACAACCAAAAACTGGCTGGTGGTGTTCTATCTGATCGCCCTGGGTGGTATCGCAGCGTCCGGCTGGATTGTGCAATTATCCTGGATCTTTTATGTGGGGCTGATCTTCGCCGCGGTGCACATGGCCTGGCAAATTATCACGCTCGACATCGATGACTGGGCAGATTGCCTGGCCAAATTCAAATCCAACCACCACTTTGGCTTGATCGTGTTTCTGTCCATTGTAGCCGGCCAGGTCTTGTAAAACCTGGCGAGCCAGTAATTGGATATGATCGTTAATATATGAATGAATAACTGCCATTTTCCCGTGATTAATGCATTATGCAGAGAATTCAGGTCGCCAACATACGCTTTCGGTCTACCTTCTTAAGTTGAGATACATTTTGCGTTAACGACAGGGTATTTTCGAAAAGTTATTTTCCTTTAGTGAATTGGTACGTAGAAAGGTTGGACGTTTATTTTAATGTTCGGTTTTTTCAGTCAAGAACGAAATCAGGAAACAGGTCTGTTTCGGTCAACTTTGGGGCGGCGAATAGCAGTCGCCGTTTTTGTTTCGATCATCGCCATAGAAATCGTTGTCCTGATCCCTTCCTATTTACGTCAAACAGACAGCCTTCTGGCAGAACTGGAACGCCAGGGTGAACTGCTGATCGAGATTCTGCGGGATTCTGACCACCTGACCCAGGCTGAAGCAAAACAGCATGCTGGCATTATCATGCGGGCCGAACGCATAACCGGTGTATTAATAACACCTGGACACGGGGAGCCAAAAGTTTCATCTGGTGCTGTGCCCACCCTGCCAGACCCCGATAAAATCAGTGACCATGTACAACACAAGCGCAGTCCCGACGGTCTTGTCTACGATGTCTATTGGCCACCCAAAGCGACCAATTACCACCATGGCATCGCCCTGCGGTTTGATGCGTCACATGTTGACCGGGAATTAATGGCTTATGTAACCAGGATCAGCTTTCTGGTTCTGATCATTTCGCTTTTTGTTACCTTTGTCACCTTGTGGGTTCTGAAACGGCAGGTCCTGGACTCGTTGTTTGCCCTGCGATCTGGTCTCCTCAAAGGCGGTGGCCGGGACGCAACTGTTCCCAAAAAAGGACTGGAACGGGACGATGAGCTGGGTGACCTTTATCGATCTGTTCGCACCATGCTTGACGATGTCAACAAGGCCCACGCGGATGACAGGAGCAATCTGGAAGCTTTCAATGACGAGCTGGAATCCAGGGTTAAACGGCGGACGGAACAGCTGCGACAAAATGAAATCAGGTTTCAGTCTTTTGCGAATGCTGCTTCCGACTGGTTTTGGGAAATGGATGACCAGCTGAGGTTTTCCTATTTTTCGGATCGCTTCACCGAAATATCCGGCGTTGAGCAATCAGCGTTGTTGGGCAAGACACGACAGGAAACAGGTATTCCCTATCTCACGGATAGCCTGTGGAAAAACCACCTGGAAGACCTCGCCAACAAGCGGCAAATCCATGATTTTGTTCATCCCCGAACGAAAGCTGATGGCAGCGTTGTGTATTTATCTATCAACGGTCTGCCGGTCTATGATGACGACGGAAATTTTCAGGGATACCGGGGTACAGGCAAGGATATTACGGAACAAATTGAAGACGAGATATCTTTGCAGCAGGCCAAGAGCCTTGCCGAATCCGCCAACCAAGCCAAGTCGGAATTTCTCTCCGCCATGAGCCACGAATTGCGGACACCTTTGAACGCCGTTTTTGGGTATGGGCAAATAATGTTGACCGATACCGAAACGCCACTAAATGACGACCATCGTGAAAGTATTGAGCAAATCCTGAACGGTGCACGGCATCTTCTGGAGCTGATCGACCAGGTGCTGGACCTCTCTGGTATTGAGGCAGAAAGACTACTCATTTCAGCAATCCCTGTTGTACTTGATGAAATCTGTCAGGAATGCATGGAAGTTATCGAAGTCCAGGCGGCCAAAACCGGACAAATTGCCCACAATGAAATTAGAACGTCGCGCGTGATCAGGGTCGATTACAATCGACTGCGCCAGGTCATGCTCATCCTGCTGTCCAACGCCGTTAAATATAGCGAGCCCGGAGATACCGTTTCACTGATTTGTGAAGACGTCCCGGATGGCAAAGTCAGGATCAGCGTCAGCGATACAGGCCCTGGTATTACCGCGGATGATCAGGCTGAGGTCTTTGAACCCTTTAGTCGCCTTGGCCGTGAAATCAGCGAAGTTGCAGGCGCAGGCATTGGCCTGACCATTGCCAAACGACTGGTTGAAGACATGGGTGGAACAATTGCCCTGCAAAGCGAAGTGGGCAAAGGGTCAATTTTCTGGATCGAATTCCCGGCAATCGAAAAAGCAATCGAAACGGCAAACGTCAACCAAGCCTCTGCTTAATCCTCACGCGCCCAAAGCTGTTCGGCCAAAATACCCACGTGGTTTTCGATCACCTGGGCCGCATCCAGGCACAGGCCTTCACGGAAGGACTGGCCGACAATTTGTACGCCCATGGGCACACCATCCACCAGACCGGTTGGCACAGCCGCAGCGGGCAGTCCCAGATGATTGATGATGTACATGGGTGCCTGTGCATCCAGCATGGTTTTTAGTCTCGTCTGGCCTTGCAAATCATCGTGCTGCGGCATGGGCTTTTCACCAGACACAGGCATCAACAACAAAGGGTTTTCCTGCATGAAGGCAGCCCACAGGCGACGCTGTCGGGTGCGGTCAGCCAGCGTGCGCATATAGCCCGGCATATCCAGCAGATCAACACAAGAGATATAGTCGGCAAAGACCTGGCGGCAATTTTGGGAGGCCATGTTGTCAACGGCTGAAATCAGCAACTGATCGGCTTCCGTAAAAATAAGCTTGCGCCAGTCCTCGGCGATTCTAGCGGCTTCAGGTGGATCGACTTCGACAATTTCATAACCCGCTGACGACAACCAACTGGCCGCCTGCCAGACGGCTTCAGCAACAGCAGGATCGACACCAACACCGATGGGGTCTGCACTGACGGCAACCCGAATGGGTGTTGCAGGCATGTCCAGCAACATGGCTTCCGGGGCCTGCCAGGGATCGCGCCAGTCTGCCTGGGCCATGACCTCAAGCCCCAGACGTACATCTGCAACAGACCGCCCGATGGGTCCTTGCACCGACATTTGCTGCTGCGACGGGGTGCGTTCTTCGGGCGCACTGGCGTTATAGGCTGCAACACGACCAAGGCTCGGGCGGATCGTGGCCAGACCACAACAATAGGCCGGATAACGTAAACTGCCGCCAAGGTCATTGCCATGGGCCAGACACCCCACCCCTGCCGCCAGCGATGCCGCAGCACCGCCACTGGAACCACCTGGCGTAAGACTTTTATCCCAGGGGTTCAGGGTCTGGCCGTGCAGATCATTATCGGTGAACCAGCGAAAACTGAATTCCGGCGTATTGGTCCGTCCCAGGATCACGGCACCGGCATCTTTCACGTTGGCAACAACGGGCGAATCAGATGTGGCAACAGCTTCGTTCAGAGCAACGATACCGTTGGGGGTTGTGCAGCCTGCCTGATCAACATTTTCCTTGATGGTCATGGGCACACCATGCATCAGCCCAAGATCATCCCCCGCCGCCTGAGCCTGATCGGCTTCAATGGCAGCGACCCTGGCAGAAACCGAGAGATCATTGGTCACCGCATTCAGGGCCGGATTAACCGATGCCATGCGCGTCAGATGTGCCTCGGTAACATGCGATGCGCTGATCTCACCCGCTGCGATTTTTGCTGCCGTTTCAACCGCACCCAACTGCCACAATTCTTTAGCCATTCATTCACTCCCTGAATTCTGTTCGCGACATCATCAAAAACTAAGGCGATTCCGGTTAAAACGGAACCGCATCAGTTTCATTTGTTGGCGCACACCTTGAGTTTGCGGCAACGCTGCGTTTCCGTAAAACCCGGAAACGTTCTGCACAAGGCAGGTCAAGGGACCAGTCGCACAAAATCCGGGAATTCAAGGGCGTGGGCCGTGGCCTTTAATTCAGCGCCCCAGCTTGATCGACTGGCAGGTTCCTCAACAATTGCGACAATGAATTCCTCAAGATCCAGATCAGGGGCCAGGCGGTCCCGCACGGCTTGCAGCACATCAAGTTTGTCGCGAGCATCGAACACACGGTTTGCGGCCTCAATGCGGGAAAAAGCCAGGGGGTTTTCCGTTAGCGCAAGGGCCCCATAATTCGACAAATAAACCCCAACCGATGCAACTGGTTCGACGACGTCTTCAATCGTCAGGACAACATCCTGCAAATAACCATAGGCATAGTTCACATCGGCCCCACCGCCCTTGTCGACTTCACCGGGGCCCATTTCAGTCGTGTGCATGTGGGCCAGTTGTTCGTCATCCAGCCAGGTGATCCAGGTCTGCAACACCGTGTCCGGGGATGGTGCCAAAGTGGCGGGCACGGCCCCGTAAGAAGTCAGGTGGGCCGAGTAAACCACGTCGTAGTCCTGCAACGTCGCCTTGGTGACAACAAAACTGACATCCGGCCAGTCGCGATACTTTCGTTGTAGCTGTTCCGGTGCAGCGTTTGAGCCAAAAGCCAACACGGGATGTTTTCCGTCGAGCATATTATCTACCCCGTTGGGCAAAGGCTGGATTTGGCCGCCATCAAACAAAAAGGAATGCGGTGCCCGTTCATAGGGATAATTTCGCGCGCGATGTTGAAGAAGGTCATTGCTCATGGGCCGACCCTAAAGCACCCGTGTCCCCATTTCCATTGATGCGATGACGTCAGGCCGATGACGTCAAGTTTGGCCCATGCGGGTACCTGTCGTGATCGCGCCATCCAGAATAGCCCCGCGCATATCCGCGTTTGAAAAATTGGCGTCGCTTAAATCTGCACCGGCAAAATTGGCCGGAAACTTGTGGCCGGTCGGCTTGCCGTCTGGTCCGCGAATAATCATTTTGCCAATGATGGCAAAACTGGCGTCTGCCTTGACGAGGATCGTCTTGACCATTTTAACGCCGTTCAGTTCGGCTTCGCGCAAATTACTGCCGGTCATGTCAGAACCACTGAAGTCCGCCAGCACAAGTTGGGCTTTGGAAAGATTGGCCTCGGTTAAATTACAGGCCCCGAAGTCCGCACCGGACAAATAGGCATTGGCGAGATCAGCGCCACTAAGGTCATAATTACGGAAGCTGGCGCGCTCGCCATCGATGCCGCCGGTGTCGGCCCACATGGCGTGACGGGCCAGCATTTTTTGAACTTCGACCGGTAGTTGTCCCGCACCCTTGCTGACTTTGGTATCGCGCAAGTCCGCTGTACTCAGATCAACACCCGCCAGCACAGTGCCGCGCATGTTCGCCCCGGTAAAATCAGCACTTTCAACCTGGGCATTTTCCATATTGGCCCCGGTCAGATCGACATTCTTCAGCTTGGCTTTTTCCATATTTGCGCCTTCAAGATCGGCACCGGAAAAATCGACACTGTTGGCTTGCATACTGCGCATGGAGGCGTTTTTCAACGAGGCATTTCTAAGCTTGGCCTTGTCCATCTTGGCGCGATCAAGTGTGGAATTTTCAAGATTGGCGTCACTAAGATCAACCGGCGCATTTTGTGATGAAACCAAAGCGCCAGGCCGCATGTCAGCATCCGTCAAATTAACGCCGGTCATGGTGGCTCCCTTGAACTGGACACCACGCAAATCAGCCCGGTAGAAACTGGCACTGGTCAAATTGGCCTTGGTGAAATCAGCCCCGAACAGGTCAGCTGAATCAAATTTGACGCCTTCAAGAATACAATTGCTGAAATCGCTGCCGGTTAACACCGCATCTGTCAGGTCAACAGCAGGCAGGCGCAAGCCCGACAAGTCGACTTCGCGCAAAATGGCACGCTTGCCCCCTGATTTGCCACTGACAAATCGTTGATGCTGTTTCAGAACTTCAGCGATTTCGCCGACATCCATACGCTTTACCCCCGTGCCATATAACCATGATTTTAACTAATATTCAATCATCTGCTGTATTAGAATCGTTATAACAAAGAATTTCTCCTGGCTGTCGCGCCACCCGAAGGCAAGCGATATACTCTCCTTAAAACCCCTTCTGCGGAAAAATTCATGGCTTACAGTTCTCTACGCGACTATCTGGACAAACTTGAGGCCGTGGGCGACCTTGTGCGGGTAACCACACCCGTCTCCACAAACCTTGAGATGACCGAAATCCAGACCAGATTATTGGCTTCAGGTGGCCCGGCCGTCCTGTTTGAGAACCCGGTCAATGAGAAGGGCGAAAAAGCCGGTATGCCGGTGCTGGTCAACCTGTTCGGCACGGTCAGCCGGGTTGCTTTGGGCATGGAGCGCGAACCTGGTGCCTTACGTGAGCTGGGCGAAACCCTGGCCTTTTTGCGCCAACCCGAACCACCAGGCGGTTTCAAGGAAGCGTTGGGTATGTTGCCCATCCTGAAGCAAGCCATGGCCATGAAACCCAAATCTGTCTCAAAAGGATCCTGTCAGGATATTGTCTGGACCGGTGATGAAATTGATTTGGCTAAATTACCCATCCAGACCTGCTGGCCAGGAGAACCAGCCCCCTTGATCACCTGGCCGCTTGTTGTCACCAAAGGCCCCGGCGACAATAAGGAAGATGACTTTAACGTCGGCATATACCGCATGCAGGTGACCGGTAAAAATACGACCCTGATGCGCTGGCTGAAACATCGTGGCGGGGCCCAGCATCATGCGCGCTGGAAAGACCAGAACCCGGAACCCCTGCCCGCCGCCGCCGTCATTGGATCGGATCCGGGCATGATCCTGGCTGCGGTCACACCGGTGCCGGATACCTTGTCCGAATATCAGTTCGCCGGATTGCTGCGCAACCAGAAAGTCGAACTGGTCGATTGCAAGACCGTGCCTCTGAAGGTGCCTGCCAATGCCGAGATCATCATTGAAGGTCACGTCTCCTTGCAGGACTACGGCGACGAAGGCCCCTATGGCGATCACACGGGCTTTTATAATTCCGTGGAACAATTTCCGGTCTTCACCGTGTCCGCCATCACCATGCGCAAGGACCCGATCTATCTCAGTACCTTTACGGGACGCCCGCCGGATGAGCCAAGTGTGCTGGGGGAAGCCCTGAACGAGTTGTTCATCCCCCTGTTGCAGCAACAATTCCCGGAAATCACCGATTTCTGGCTGCCACCCGAGGGCTGCTCCTATCGTATCGCCGTGGTCTCCATGAAAAAGGCCTATGCCGGTCACGCCAAGCGCGTGATGATGGGTGTGTGGTCGTTCCTGCGCCAGTTCATGTACACCAAATTCGTGATTGTGGTGGATGACGACATTAACTGCCGCGACTGGAAAGACGTCATGTGGGCTGTCTCCGTTAACATGGACCCGGCCCGCGACATCACCCTTGTGGAAAACACCCCCATCGACTATCTCGACTTCGCCTCACCGGTTTCAGGTCTCGGCTCCAAAATCGGCCTCGACGCCACCACCAAGCTTGAGCCGGAAACAAACCGCGAATGGGGCCGCAAACTACGCATGAGCGACGATGTCGTGCAAAAAGTCGACGACATGTGGGCGGATTTGGGTTTGCCGGGCAGCGGCAAGGCGATCTGGAAGTGATAGCCGTTAACAATCATTAAATAGTGCCTGACACTAATTAATAGCTCAGTGTGACGATATTAGGTGGCCGTCATACTGGTGAAAACCAGTATCCATCGTGAGTTCGAATTATTTGGTGCCTAATTAAATAGTGCCCTAATTAAATAGTGCCCTAATTAAATAGTGCCTAATTAAATAGTGCCATGTACTAATTAACGAAAGTTAACCCAGGACTTCTGCTTCGTCTTCGATAAACCAGGACGGAGTGCGATAGCCGGCGGATTTGCGTTTTTTCATGAAGGTTTTGAAGATGGTCATGCGTGTCTTATCGCCGTTGGCCTTGTGCTGATAGGGACAGACATCGACACATATATGGCAATATTCATCGCGAAATCTTGAGGCTTCGTAGCATCGTGGTATATCGACCTGCCAGCGCTTGATGCCTTCTGTAATAATGAAATCGGGTGCCAGTTGAATGGCGGCAGGTGGGCAATTGCTTTCACACAAACGGCAGGTCTCACAGGTTTTTTGCACGCCGAATATGTTTGGCTGATTAAGCTGCACAGGCGCGTCTGTAATGACGAAACCTGGGCGAAAGCTGGCCCCAAAGTTGGGATGAATGACGCTGCCGTGACGACCCAACTCCCCCATACCGCTGGCATAGAGGGCGGGCACGGCTTGAATATCGCCGGTGCCGTTGTGATCGGCGATGGCAGCAAAGCCCAGGTCCCGTATGTAGGCGGCCAGTTGGGTCGAAATTCGGGCGCACTCGACATAAACCTCAAAGGCTTCGACCTCAACGGCCAAGGCCCCTTCCAGCACCTTGGCGTATTCTTCCGACACAACGATGGAGACAATGTTTTTAAGCTCGAAGGATGACCCCACATTGATCATGATCGGCGTTAGTTCTGCGAAACCTATGTCACCGGCCCCAAGCTCAATGCCTTTGCTTTTGATCAACGCTGCCAAATGGGCGGGATCGTTACCTTCGGTTTGCTGCTTGTTCACAGGTCCGTCCCGATCTGGTGTCCACGCCATCCAGCGCTGCATACAAGCGTGCAGATCAAACTTTTGTGCCTTGGGACTGTCCTGGCGGTAAAAAGGAACCTCGGACAGACCCTTTTGTTGCATGATTTCCCGCACCAAAGGATCGTCTGGACCGCCCCTGCGAAATTCTGAAATGCCCTTCATGCTAAATCATCCTTCTGACCAAGTTCTGTTTTGTGCTGCAAGATCGTGCAATCTCACTTAGACGCTACCACTTTTTCTCTAATGCGCTAGTTTAGGGCGCAAATCTGTATCCTAAAAACAAAGTCTGAATATGTCTGAAGCACTTGAATTCCTGAATGATCTCTTTGCCAAGGCCAAAAAGGCCGGGGCGGATGCGGCGGATGGCCACCATGTGGTGTCGCAGTCCCTGTCGACCTCCATGCGCATGGGCCAGCGCGAAGACCTGGAACGGTCTGAATCGCTGGATATGATGCTGCGTGTCTTTGTCGGCCAGCGCCAGGCCTGTGTGGCCTCGAGCGATACATCGGCCCAGGCTATGGATGAATTGGTGGAACGTGCGGTTTCCATGGCCAAGGTCGCACCCGAAGACCCTTATTGTGGTCTGGCTCCGGAAGACAGGCTGGCGAAAACATGGCCCGATCTGGACAGCTATGACGACTATGAATATGACACCGAAGCGCTGTATGACATCGGCGCAGAGGCCGAAGAAGCCGCCCTTGCCGTCGACGGCGTCACCAATTCCAACGGGGCCGGGGCCGGATGGTCCAGGGCTGAAGTCGCCATCGCCACCAGTCATGGCTTTGCGGGCAGCTATAAATCCAGCAGCTATTCCTTCAGTGCCTCGGTCCTGGCCGGCGAAGGCACGGACATGGAAAGCGATTACGATTATTCCTCCAAGCGCCACCACGAGGAGCTGGAAAGTCCCGCCAGGATCGGCCGCAATGCTGGTGAGCGCACGGTTAAACGCCTGAACCCGCGCCAAATGGCAACATCTGAAGTGCCGGTGATCTATGATCCGCGTTGTTCAAACGGCTTGCTCGGCCACCTGGCTGGTGCCATCACGGGCGGCTCGGTCGCCCGCGGTACCAGTTTTCTGAAAGACTATATGGACAAAGCGGTGTTTGCTGACGGCATTAATATTGTCGATGATCCGCATATCTTGCGCGGCCAGGCCTCGCGTCCTTTTGACGGCGAAGGCGTGGCCAATGCGCGGCTTGATTTGATTGAAAATGGTGTCCTGAAAACCTGGATCATGGATACAGCCTCGGCCCGCCAGCTGGGTCTTGAGACCACAGGACGCGGCAGTCGTGGCGGCGCATCGCCTCCCCATTCTTCAACCACAAACCTCTATATGGAAGCCGGATCACAAACGCCCACCGAATTGATGTCTGACATTAAATCTGGCCTCTATATCACTGATTTAATTGGATTTGGTGTAAATAGTGTGACGGGTGATTACAGCCGAGGGGCCGCCGGGTTCTGGATTGAAGATGGTGAGATCACCTTCCCTGTCAGTGAAATGACGGTGGCCTGGAACCTGAAAGACATGTTCCTGAATATGTTGCCAGCCAATGACCTGACTTTCAATTATGGCACCAATGCACCCACCATCCGCATCGATGGCATGACCGTCGCGGGCGCCTGATTTTATGGACCTGAAAGATGATATCGCCCTGCTGAAATCAGCCGTTCTGGCTGGCGGTGTCGTCGCCCATGGCTTCTTTAAGGGTCATGCGGAAACCTGGGAAAAGAACCCTGGCGATCCGGTGACGGAAGCTGACCTGGCGGTTGATGCCTTGCTGAAAGAACAGCTGTGTGCGGCCCGGCCCGATTATGGCTGGCTGTCGGAAGAAACGGTTGATGACAAAATCCGCCTGGAGCGTAAACGCTGCTGGATTGTCGACCCCATCGACGGCACCCGCGCTTTTGTCCAGCGCAAGCCGGAATATACCGTTTGTGCAGCCCTGGTCGAAGACGGCAAACCCATCCTGGGCGCTGTTCTGAACCCGGAAACAAATGACTTCTGGTTCGCAGAAATCGGCCAGGGAGCGACGCTGAATGACCAGCCCCTGAATTTAGGCCCCGTCCCCTCAATCGTTGATGCCCGCCTGTTGTCTTCCAGCGGCATGCTGCAACGAAATGGCTTTCTGCCCATCCCTAAAGCCCAGTTTCATTTTCACAATTCCATCGCCTTTCGCATGGTGCTGGTGGCGCAAGGACGTTATGACGCGACGATTTCCGTGCAGCCGAAAAGCGACTGGGATATTGCCGCTGCCGATCTGATTTGCACAGAAGCGGGTTATGAAGTTACCACGCCCGATGGACAGGGCTTTACCTACAACCAGCCCGATGTGCGCCATACCGGCATTATGGTTGCCGGTAAGCCGCTGCTGGCGGAATTGCTGGACCGTCTGGAAGGCATTGAACTGGACAAGGAGCGAAAGCCCCACGTTCCTGGCTAAACCATTACTGGTCAAAATATTTCCGTGGGAAGTAATCCTGGCTGCCGTCAAGCACAATTCAGCACCAGATGAATGCATTTTACTATCGTTTTTGATGGCTTTGACTACAATGCGCTCCATAAAAACAAATAATGGGAGCGCAAAAATGAAATTCACAAACAGAATTCGCAAGACAGCTTTGTCCGCCATCGCAGCGACGGTTCTGCTGGCCGGGCCTGCAATCGCCGCTGATGTCGACAGTATTCACTTTTTGATCCCCGGCGGCGCTGGCGGTGGCTGGGACGGTACAGCCCGTGGTACCGGCGAAGCCTTGACCAAGGCTGGGCTGGTGGGCACAGCAACTTTTGAAAACATGTCCGGCGGGGGCGGTGGCAAGGCCATTGGTTTTCTGATCGAGAATGCCGCCTCCAACCACGGCACCCTGATGGTGAATTCAACACCGATCGTTATTCGTTCGCTGGTCGGCCGTTTCCCGCATAACTTCCGTGACCTGACCATGATCGCCGGTACCATCGGTGATTACGCCGCCTTTGTTGTGCATAAAAACAGCCCCATCAAAAGCTTTGCTGACCTTCTGGCCGCCTACAAGGCCAACCCGCGCAAAGTTGCCATCGGTGGTGGCTCAGTGCCAGGTGGCATGGATCACATCGTTGTGGCCCACGCCATGCAGGCTGCCGGTGAAGACCCCACCAAGGTTAAATACATTCCCTATGATGCGGGCGGTAAAGCCATGGCGGCCTTGCTGTCGGGCGAGATCAAGGCATTGTCCACCGGCTTTTCCGAAGCCGTCGGTATGGCCAAGGCCGGTGAAGTTCGCATCATTGGCGTGACCGCTGACAAACGTAATGCGGCTGCCCCCGATGCGCCCACCCTGAAAGAACAAGGTGTGGATGCCGAGTTCGTCAACTGGCGCGGCTTCTTTGCAGCCCCTGGTTTGCCAGCTGCCAAGGCCAACGCCTATCGCGCCGCCATCGCCAAGATGTATGCAACGCCAGAGTGGGAAGCCGTGCGCGCCCGCAATGGCTGGGTCAACATCCACAATCCCGGCGACAAGTTTGTTTCTTTCCTGGAAGCCCAGGAAAAGGTCATCAAAAGCCTGATGAAGAAATTGGGGTTCTTGTAGGTTTCAATAAAATTTGACAGTCACCGATTATGATTTCGATTATGGTTCATAGTTGGTGACTGTCATTTTTTTGGAGAAATGATGTATGGCACTCGATAAATGGATTGCGGTGATTTTTCTGACAGTCGCCGTCGCCTATGGCTATTCGGCCTATACCTACCCCCTGCTGCCGTTCGAACTGAACATGGTGTTTCTGCCCAACACGATGCCCATGGCCCTGTCGGTCATTGCCATCATCCTGTCCCTGATTGTGATCCTGTCACCCAAACCGGCCGCGGCTGAAGGCAGCGACGAAATCGATCTTTCGAAATTACGTGACTACAAGCTGGGCCAGGCCTTCATGTTGATCGCCGCCATGGTTATCTACGCCCTGGCCTTGCGGCCCATCGGGTTCCTGACAGGCACCGTTGTCTTCCTGGTGGCCACGGGCTGGATTCTGGGGGAGCGCCGCTTGCACATCATGATTCCCGTGGCGCTGCTTGGTACGGGCGTCGTCTGGTTCCTGGTGCAACAGGCCCTGGGTATTTTTCTGCGCCCGCTTCCCTGGTTTATGAGCTAAGGGGCCGGACATGTATGACGGCATCATGCTCGGCGTTACCGCCGCTTTCTCCCTGACAAATCTGACCATGGTTGTAGCAGGCTGCCTGATCGGCACCTTCATCGGCATGTTGCCAGGCCTTGGCCCCATGTCGATCATCGCCATCATGATCCCGGTTGCCATCAAGATCGGTGACCCTTCCGCCGCCCTGATCCTGTTGGCCGGCGTTTATTATGGTGCGATCTTTGGTGGCTCGACATCCTCCATTTTGATCAACGCGCCGGGCGTTGCGGGCACCGTTGCCACATCTTTTGATGGCTACCCCATGGCCCGCATGGGCAAGGCGGGCAAGGCCCTGGCCATTGCGGCCATTGCCTCATTCTGTGGCGGCACCGTGGGGGCCATATTGTTGATCGGCTTTGCCCCGGCCCTGTCGTCCGTAGCCTTGCTGTTTCACAGCGCCGAATATTTCGCCCTGATGGTTGTGGGCTTGTCGGCCATTGCCGCCTTTGCCGGTGAAGGCATGGTGGTCAAGGCCCTGCTGATGACGGTCATGGGTTTGATCATGGCCACGGTCGGTGAAAGTGCTTTATTCAATGCGCCGCGTTTCACCATGGGTGTGCAGGATTTGCAGTCGGGCTTCAGCTTCATCACCCTGGCCATGGCTTTGTTCGCCCTGCCCGAAGCCCTGTTCCTGGTCATGGACCCGGCTCGTGCCAATCAAGACGATGCCGACAAACAGATCAAGGATCTGAAAATCACGCGCGCCGAGGCCCGCGCCATAGCACCAGTGATTGCCCGGCAATCTATCCAGGGCTTTTTGATCGGCGTCATGCCAGGGGCCGGGGCCACCATTGCCTCGTTCCTGGGCTATGCAGTTGAGCGCAACATCGCCTCCGAAGAAGAACAGAAGGAATTCGGCAAGGGCTCTATCAAGGGTCTCGCCGCGCCCGAGGCCGCCAACAATGCCGCCTGCACCGGATCCTTTGTGCCACTGCTGACCCTGGGCATTCCCGGCTCTGGCACCACGGCCATTTTGTTAGGCGCGCTGATCGCCCTGAATGTGAACCCCGGCCCGCGCCTGATGATCGACAACCCGACGATTTTCTGGTCGGTGATTATTTCCATGTATATTGGCAATGTGGTGTTGATCATCCTGAACTTGCCGCTGATCCCCTACATCGCCAAATTGCTGACCATCCCGCGCAACTATTTGATTCCATTCATTCTGTTTTTTACCTTGATCGGGGCCTATATCGGCCAGAATAACGCCACTGAATTGCTGATCCTGGTGGGCCTGGGCGTCGGTGCCACCATCCTGCGCTTTGCCAACTTCCCGCTGCCGCCGCTGCTGATCGGCTTTATTTTGGGCGGCATGATGGAAGACAACTTCGCCCGTGCCGTCAATTTAACCGACGGTATCCAGTTCATGTATCAGCGCCCCATGACCCTGACCCTGTTGCTGATCGGCGTCGCCCTGATCGCCCTGCCGATCTGGCGCAGACGCCGGGCCAAGCTGTCGGTTGCCGACGGGGACTAGATATCCTCACCCGACACCTGTGTCGCGTCAAACTTTAATCTTGTTTATTTTCAGTGCCTTATGTACCTTGGCGGGTGCGTGTCGGGTTCGTGACGTGTTCAGGTTGGCTTGTGATCACTAGATAACGGGTCACAGCAACAAGGAAAAGTTTGATGGATATCCAGAAATTACGGACGGATCGCGGTTGGACGCAGGAACAGCTTGCCCTGCATTCGGGTTTAAGCCCCCGGACCATTCAGCGCCTTGAAAGTGGCAATGCCGCCACCCTGGAATCCCTCAAATGCCTTGCGGCTGTGTTTGAAACATCCGTAACAAATTTGATGCAGGAGCCAAAAATGATCCCCGACAGCAGCCCACCCAGGAAAACCGACAAACCCGAAGCAGAAACCACAAGCGACGCGCAAAACACCGGCCAAGAAACAAACAAGACTTTCCAGCAACGCAAGGAAGCCGAAGCCATCGACTATGTGCAAAACCTCAAAGGTTTTCACCTGCACTGGATGTGCTTTGTGGTCATCATCCCCTGCCTCTATGCCCTCAACCTATACACCTCCCCCAACAACATCTGGATCGGCTGGGTCATCGCCCCCTGGGGCCTCGGCATCGCCCTGCACGCCATCATGCTCTTTGGCCTCTTCGGCCTGTTCGGCGCCAAATGGGAACAACGCCAGTTCCAGCGGCGCATGGGTTTGTATGATTGAGGGGGTGGTCCAAGTGGCCGCCCTTTCTTTTCGAAAAGTATGGACACACTCAATCTGAAGGTTATTGATTTCAGCTACCGGGAGACCTCACCAGTTTCTTGCAGAATCGTTCAACCAGTCTCCACACCCAAAATTGGATGCAGCCCATGACTGAGTTATTTTTACAACGAAAGTGATGTCATTGGCGTCGATTTTACTTTTTAATCCATCTCGAATGACAGCAGGGGTTTTCGCCGTGTCCAGGAGCCAAACAGATTCCATTTTCTTGCAATGTGTAAATGTCTTTAGGTAGTCGTGGACACCCTGATAGTTTCTGCCCGGTGCCTTGAGGTCGTATGTAACTAAAATGACCGCCATTTTCTTGTACTCCACTTATCTGAGAAGCTGAAAGCATGGCCTATAAACAACTTTTGAGTCAATTACATACATTTGTATGCTACCAATAGTATATTGCAGTTTTCGTCAAGTACCGTGGACACGATCCCTTTATTCTTGTGCCGCCATCCCACTCACTCGATGGATATGATCCGGCCCGATCCCGCAGCACCCGCCAATAATTGACGCGCCCAAATCCTGCCATGCCTTGGCGTGGGTCTCGTATGCATCAACGCCCAAAATTTCGTCGTAGGTGATGCCGCCCTCCTCCAGGGTCCAGCCTTCGGGGACCGGATTAAACGCGTTGGCGTAGGCGCCGATGGGGCTGTCGGTGAGGGTTTTTAAGGTTTTGATGCCTGCGGTGATGGCGTCGGGGGTGCAGCAGTTGAAGAGCCAGGCGTCGATCTCCAGGCCCTTCATGGCGGCGACGGTGTCGGCGAGGGTTTCGCCGGATCGCAGGGTGGCGCTGTCATCATCGGTCAGGGTCAGGGCGAGCCAGACGGGTTTGCCGGTCTCGGCGGCGGCTTCGGCAGTCATGCGGGCCTCGGCTATGCTGGACATGGTTTCGCAAATCACCAGGTCGATGTCATCTGTCAGGGCTTTGGCTATCCTGCGGTTGATGGGGTTCGAGGTGGCGGCATCCTGGACGTCGCCCGGATCATAACTGCCGCCCAGGGGTGGCAAGGCTCCGGCGATCAGGGTGTTACTGCCGGATTGCTCAACGGCTTCACGGGCGAGGCGTGTTGAGAGTGTGGTCAGTTCTTCCATGCGATCTTCGATGCCGCGCCTTTTCAGGTAATAGGGTGTGCAGGAATAATTGTTGGTGGTGATGATGTCGGCCCCGGCGCGGATATAATCGGCGTGTAATTCACGCACGACATCGGGGGCTGCCATCAGGGCATGGGCGGACCAGATGTCGGTTGGCACCTCGACGCCTTTGGATTTCAGGGACAGGCCCATACTGCCGTCGAGGATGAGGCGGTCACGTCCCTGCCAGATGGTTGGGTTCATATTGCACTCTTTGAATTTGCTAGTAGTGACAAAACCAACTTCACACACTCCGTCATGCCGGACTTGATCCGGCATCTACGCCTACGCCACAAGGAGTGCCTTAATCCGGACGCGTAGACCCCGCATCAAGTGCGGGGTGACGGAGCGCTTAGGACAAAGCCGCTTCGACGATTGGCCAGAAGGTCTCAGCCTTCAGGGCCGCGCCACCGATCAAGCCTCCGTTGACGTTTTCCACCGCCATGATGCTGTCGGCGTTTTCCGCCTTCATGGAACCGCCATACAAAATGCGCATGCCGTTGCCGTCATCGCCAAAGCGGGCCACCAGGATGGCGCGGATATGGTCGTGCACTTCCTTGATTTCTTCCGCATTGGCGGTGCGGCCGGTGCCGATGGCCCAGACGGGCTCGTAGGCCACAACGGTGTTTGCTGCCGTGGCGGCGTCGGGCATGGAGGCGGCGAGCTGGCTTTCAACGATCTTCAGGGCATTGCCAGCGTCGCGCTCTTCCAGGGTCTCACCGATGCAGACGATGGCATTCAGGCCGGCGCGGTGGCCGGCTTCGGCCCGGGTCTTTACGGCGGCGTCGTCTTCGGCGTGATCGGCGCGGCGTTCGGAATGGCCGACAATGACATAAGTCGCGCCACAATCGGCGATCATTTCAGCCGAGATGTCACCCGTATGGGCGCCACTGACGTCTGCATGGCAGGTTTGTGCACCCAGTTGCACGCCACTGCCTGCAATGGCGGCAGCGACTTTAGTCAGCAGGTGGAACGGCGGGCAGACCAGGACGTCACAGGCGATGTCCCCGGCGGCTGAATGTTTTGCAGCAATGGCACTGGCGAGGGCGGATGCCTCGGCCCTGAGGCTGTTCATTTTCCAGTTACCGGCGACCAACGAGCGAGGACTTGCAGACATGTTTCAAGGTATCCTGATCAGGTGAAAAAGCTTGTTCGTTGATGTAGCAAATGCGGACCAGGTTGGCCAGAGTGTTTCCGTTTTGACGGAAACACAGGGGTGCGTCAATGATACGGCAGGCAATGGAAACATGGGCAGAAGCGATTCCGTCAAGACCGGAATCGACTTGGAGCGAAAATCCGCCTAATTCGAACCGGTTTTGTGCCAGAATCCAGCTTTTTCAGGGGTTTTGCGTGTTGCCGCAGCGATTGGCCGCCCCTATGATGCCGCCCGCACCAGATGATCGAATTTAGAGAGAGACAACAGCATGCTTGACACCCTGCGCAGGGGCACCGGATCGTGGCTCGTAAAAATCCTGCTTGGCCTTTTGGTCCTGAGTTTTGCCGCCTGGGGCATTGGCGACGTCTTTTCCGGCGGCGGTGATACCTCTGTCGCCACCGTTGGCGAAACCAAAATTACGCCCAACGAGTATCAGGATGCCTTCCAGAGTCGAGTGCGCCAGATGTCGGCCCGCTATGGCAAGCAGTTGAACAATGACGAAGCCCGCCAACTGGGCATCGGGGAGCAAACCCTGCAACAGCTCGTCACCTCGGCCCTGTGGGATGAAGCCGCCAATCAATTCAAGCTGGCCGTGCCCGACAATGTCATCGGCAATGAAATACGCGCCAATCGCGCCTTCCAGGACGAATCCGGAAATTTCAACAAGCTGCAATATGAAGGTGTGCTGCGTAATGCCGGTATGAACCCGACCTATTACGAACATTTGACCCGCAATGAAATGCGGCGCCAGCAATTGCTGGGGGCCATGGTCTCAGGTGCCATCGCACCCAAGCGCATGGCGGAAGCCCTGTATCTCTATCGCGAAGAAAAACGCATCGCTGAAATCGTTGTTTTTGCCAATAACGCCGTCACAGACACCCCGATACCCGACACAGCCGCCCTGGCCAAATTCCACGCAGACAAAAAGGTGCGTTATACCGCGCCTGAATATCGTGCCCTGACCTGGCTGACATTGTCGGCAGAAGATCTGGCGGATGACGTTGTAGTGACGGACGAAGAAATCGCTGCGGATTATGAAAACCGCATTGACGAATTCACCACCATCGAGACCCGTGATCTGGACCAGTTGCAATACGCCACGGAAGAAGATGCCAAGTTTGCCCACGGCCTGTTGATGGGCGGCGGCAAATTTGAAGAGGTTGCCAAAGACCCCAAAAACCGTTTGGGTGATAATACAGCCCTTGGTCTGCGCAGCAAAAAAGACCTGCCGGAAGCCAACCGCGAAGTGGTCTTTGCAGCCCCGGCCAATACCTTGACCGAACCGGTGAAGTCTCTGTTTGGCTGGCACATCTATCGGGTTAAAACCGTCGTGCCAGGCAATGTCAGGTCCTTGGCGGTGATGTATGACGAGATCAAAAAGACCCTGCAACTGAACAAGGCCGGTGAGCTGGTTTATGACCAGTCCACAAAGCTGGAAGATGAACTGGCCGGTGGCGCCAGTCTGAAAGACTCGGCCCTGCGGTATGACCTGAAGCTGATGACAGCAGCGGCCGTCGATGCCGGTGGCAAGAACGAAGCCGGCACGGTCGTCCCCCTGCCGAAAGTTCCTGAATTCATCGGCACCGCTTTTTCCACGGAAGAAGGCGCCGAGCCGCGTCTGGTTGAATCACAAGTGGGCGTTTACTTCATGGTTCGGGTGGACGGCATTACGGCCCCTGCCCTGCGCCCGTTGGAAAGCGTGCGCGCGCTGGTGGTGACAGACTGGACCGCCGAGCAAAAAGATCAGGCCGCTGGCAAAAAAGCCGCTGCCCTGGTCAAGCTGATGAAGGACGGTGGTGATTTTGCCGCTGAAGTCGGCAAGCTTGGCATGACGATCAAAGAGACCAAACCTGTCGGTCGTTTCCGCGCTGAAAGTGAGCCGGACATGTCGTTCGAGCTGTTGGCTGGCCTGTTCAAGGCGAAAACTGGCGGCATGGCCACGGCCCCAAACCAGGCCGGTACGGTGCATGTAGTGGCTCGTTTGAAATCGGTCTTGCCCGCAAGTCCTGGCAAAAATCCGAAACTGATCGAAGCCCTGCAGGCGCAATTGCGCGGTGGTATTTCTGGCGACATCATGGAGCAATATCGCGCCGTGCTGCAAAAGGAATACAAAGTCACCGTCAACCGCACCATACTGGATCAGCTGCAGTAGTTTAAAAAATGAGTGTCGCGCCGGAACTCGACGACTTCACCAAAGTGTACGACGCCGGGGCTCCCCAGGTCGTGTCCACCACCCTGGTGGCCGATCTGGAAACACCTGTGTCGGCCATGCTTAAGCTGGCGGATGGTCTGCCCAACAGCTTTCTGCTGGAATCGGTGGAAGGCGGTGCCGTTCGCGGTCGTTATTCCATCATTGGTCTGAAGCCCGATATAATCTGGCGCTGTCATGGTGATGTGGCCGAGATCAATCGTGAAGCCCGCCACGATGCGGACGCCTTCGAGATTTGCCCGCAAGGTGCCCTTGATGCCTTGCGCAGTCTGGTCGCTGAAAGCTGCATCGAGAACATGCCAGAAGACCTGCCGCCCATGGCCGCCGGTGTGGTGGGTTATATGTCTTACGACATGGTGCGGCTGATGGAAAACCTGCCGGACAATAATCCGACCGAGATCGACATCCCGGAAGGCTTTTTCATTCGCCCGACGATCATGGCGATTTTCGACAGCGTCAAGGACCTGTTCACGATCATCACGCCTGTGAGGCCATCCGAAAGCGTCAGCGCCAAGGGGGCCTATAATCTGGCCCGTGAACGCCTGGCCGATATCGTGGCCCAGATGGAACGCAGCCTGCATTATTCACGGGAAAGCACCGGCCCCGATCATGCCGCACCCGAGCCTGTCTCCAACACCACAAAAGAAGAATATTGCGCCATGGTCGATAAGGCCAAGGAATATATCGCCGCCGGTGATGTCTTCCAGGTCGTGCCCTCCATGCGCTTCAAGGTACCCTTCAAGCTGCCACCCTTTTCGCTCTATCGGGCTTTGCGGCGTACCAACCCGGCGCCCTTTCTGGTCTTCCTGAATTTCGACAACTTTTCCATTGTCGGCTCCAGCCCGGAAATCCTGGTGCGCCTGCGCGACGACAAAGTCACCCTGCGCCCGCTGGCAGGCACCCGCCCGCGCGGTGCCACCAAAGAAGAAGACGAAGCCCTGGCCGCCGACCTGCTGTCCGACAAAAAAGAGCTGGCCGAACATTTGATGTTGCTCGATCTTGGCCGCAATGATGTAGGGCGTGTTGCCAAAATCGGCAGTGTCAAAGTCACCGAACAAACCGTGGTCGAACGCTATAGCCACGTCATGCATATCGTCTCCAACGTTGAAGGCGAAATCGACCCGGCCCACGATGCCATCGACGCGCTCATCGGCGGCTTCCCCGCTGGCACCGTCAGCGGTGCACCCAAGGTCCGGGCCATGGAAATTATTGACGAGTTGGAAAAAGAACGCCGAGGCGTCTATGCCGGTGCGGTGGGTTATTTCGCCGCCAACGGCACCATGGATACCTGCATCGTCCTGCGCACAGCCCTGGTCAAAGACGGCAGCATGTACGTCCAGGCCGGTGCCGGTGTGGTGGCCGATAGTGACCCCGTCAGCGAATATAACGAATGCGTCAACAAGGCCAAAGCATTGGTGCGCGCCGCCGAAGAAGCCATCAGATTTGCCTCAGGTCGTGGTACCGGAGCTGGTTAAGCTGACGCAATCAAACAAGGCATTGCCGGAACAACTTGTTGGGAATTATCGTTCGATATGCAAAACAAACTCACTTACAGATTCCTTGGTGCAATATTGTTGTTTGTCGTATCAACGGCGTCGGCAACTGAAATCACGCCTCCCGAAAAAGTTGGACTGGATTCCCGAAAACTAGCCCTCATCGACACGATGTTGAACGATGATATCGCGGCCTCCGTCGTCAACGCCGCCACCTTGTCGATCATGCGCAAGGGCAAACTGGTTTATCACAAGGCTTTTGGAACCCGAGGACCTGGCGCTTCTTCAGGGCCTTTGAAAACCAATGACATCTTTCGCATCTATTCCATGACCAAGCCCATCACATCAGTTGCGGTAATGATGCTGGTGGAGCAAGGCCGGATCAAACTGAATGATCCCCTGTCTAAATATGTACCTGCTTTCGCCAGTACAAAAGTCATGGAACTGGGCAAGCTCTATACGCAGGACAGGGCGATCACGATTGCTGATTTGTTGCGCCACACTTCGGGGATTGTTTATGGCTTCTTTGGCGACACCGAGGTGAGGTCGCTTTACAGGGCCGCCGGTTTGCGTGACAACAGCCAGACCCTGGAGACATGGGCCAACAAGCTCGCGGACTTGCCCCTGGAGCATCAGCCCGGAGAAGTTTGGGAATACAGCCACTCAACGGCTGTCCTGGGTCGTGTCGTCGAAGTCGCCTCAGGTCAGCAACTGGATCAGTTTCTGAAAGAACATATCTTTGATCCCTTGGGTATGAACGACACTGGTTTTTATGTGCCACCTCAAAAAGTCCATCGCATCGTTGAACCCCGGGCCCCACGCCTTTCAAACCCTGCGGTCAAACCTCGATTGTTGTCCGGCGGCGGCGGTCTGATGTCGACACCGAAAGACTATCTGGCCTTTTGCACGATGATGCTGAACGGAGGGTCGTACAAAGGCCAACACTTGCTCAAACCACAAACCGTCGTAAAGATGACCAGAAATCAATTGGGCGACATCCAACCCGGTAACTATAATTTACTCGGCGGTAATTCCGGGTTTGGCTATGGCTTTGCCGTTCGTCTGACCGGCGGCGGCCTTTCGCCCCAATCAAAGGGTAGCTACAGATGGGCGGGTTACGCCGGTACCCACTTCTGGATCGACCCGGTAAAAGAAATGATTGTCGTCTTCATGATCCAGAACCCCGGACAATCCCGACACTACATCCGCAAAGTCCGGTCCTGGGTTTATGGCGCCCTGAAATAGCCAGCGAAGTGAAAAGCCAAATGCAATCGCGGTTTCAAATCACGCTCTTGTAGTCAAACCCGGCATCTTCAATCGCGCATATAACAGCATGCCTGTCATCACCACTGACGGTGACCTTGCCGCCTTCCAGTTCGACGACAATATCCACATCGGGCAGGCTGGTTTTGATGGCGTTGGTGACGGCGTTAACGCAGCCCTGACAGGTCATGCCTTCAACAATATAAGTGGTCATGGTGGGGGTCTCCATAAATAGGGTTAAGCGCCGCGGCGGTGTTTGATGATCATGCTGACGGGCACCAGAACGAAGCCCGCTTTTTCGAGATGAGGCAGCCAGTTTGCCAAGGCTTCGATGGTGGCGCCGTGGGGATGTCCGATGGCGATGGCGTGACCCTGTTGACGGGCGATTTTTTCGACTTCAGCCAGGCGCTGGCCGATATGGCGGGCATCGATTTCATTGTCCAGAAATACATCGCGGGCAACGAAGGGCACGCCCGCCTGGGCTGCTGTCTTGCGTCCGGCAGACGCTTGAGTGGTCAGACTGTCGAGGAAAAGCACATCGCGCTTGCGCACCTCGTCCATGACCACGGCCATGCCTTTTGAATAGCCGGTAAAGGCGCTGCCCATGTGGTTGTTGATACCCACATAGCCCTTGAAGCGCGAAAGTCCCCAGGTCAGGCGACGACGAATTTCGGTTTCGCTTAAACCTTCACGCAGGGCATTGGGGCCGGGATTGGTATCCGGGTTACGCGGCTCCATGGGGAAATGCACCATCAGCTCGTGCCCCGCGGCATGGGCCGAACTGGTCTGGCGTTCAAGGTCTTCGGCATAGGTCAGGAAAGCCAGCGTCAGGGGCCCGGGCAAGCGGATCGTGCGCACGGTGTTGCGGCGGTTCAGACCGAGATCATCGATAACAATCGAGATCATGGGTTTGCCCGCCGGGTCCGGCACCGTAACAGCATTGTCCTCCCATACAGCGGATTCACGATCGATGCGGGTACCGGGTTCTTCCTGACGATCTTCAGGCATCTGCCTGGCCCAATCCTCGGCTATTTTAGCCCAGGCCAGTTCATCCTTTTCCCGAACAGCCTGCATGGCTAATTTTTGAGCCAGCTCATTTTTTAGCTTTTCCTGCGCGGCAGTCTCGCTTTCCAACCGGTCGGCTTCAATTTTTTCGACCAGTTCGGGCCAGGGAGCCGGGGCGTCAGCCGAAACGGATCGTGTTTTTGTCATTTCGGGGATCGCCGTCCAGACATCTTCGTCGGGCACAGGTTCAATCGCGGGAAGCTTTTGCGGGATCGGGATGGGCAGAGGTGCCACTGGCTGGTTCAGGGAAACCACCTTGTCGTCTTCAGCCGGTGTAGAGACTTCAACGACTTCCACAGCCTGTTCGGCCCCGCCAAAGAAATAACCAATACCCACGCCAGTCGACAAGCCAATGATCATGGCAAAGCTGCCAACAATCAGATAGCCAACGGGGCGTGAGACAAAATTCCGCATGTAAGTTATTCCGCCGCCTGCACGGTATCGGGCCTGTCGTCTGGACCAGCAGCCAGGTCATCCAGGATTGGGCAATCCGGTCGGTCATCGCCATGGCAGCGATCCGTCAGGTCTTTCAGGGTTCGTCGCATGCTTTGCAATTCAGCTACCTTGCGGTCAATGTCTTCAATATGTTCCAGAGCCAGTTTTTTAACGTCCCCACTGGCCCGGCCGTGATCCTGATACAGCGACAACAAGCCGCCGACATCATTGACCGAAAAGCCCAGGCTGCGGGCGCGATTAACAAAACCCAACAAGCGCACGTCCGTTTCATCATAGGCGCGATAGCCATTGGCGGCGCGTTTTGCCGGACCGATCAAACCAATGCTTTCATAGTAGCGAATGTTCTTGGGCGCAACGCCTGACAGGGCCGCGGCTTCACCAATATTCATTTGTTCGATCCTCCATTTGCGCGCCATCGGCGCAACAACAACGAATTGGACACCACACTGAAACTGGAGAAAGCCATGGCCGCACCGGCAATCATCGGACTTAACAATCCTGATGCTGCCAGAGGTATCCCTACCAAATTGTAAACAAAGGCCCAAAAAAGATTTTGTTTAATCTTGGCCCAGGTGGCGTGACTGACATTGATGGCCGCTGGCAACAGCAAGGGATCACCGCGCATCAAGGTCACACCAGCAGTCTGCATGGCCACATCCGTACCTGTGCCCATGGCAAACCCGATATCCGCCGCTGCCAGGGCCGGGGCATCGTTGATGCCATCACCGACCATGGCCACGACGTGACCCAGTGCCCGCAATCGGTCTACTTCTTGTGCTTTTTCCTGCGGCATGACTTCGGCAATGACTTCATCCACGCCGACGGCCTGGGCGACAACCGCTGCCGTGCGCGCATTGTCACCAGTAAGCATAAGCGTGTGGATGCCTGCTGCCTTCAAACGGGTCACCGCTTCGATGGCGGTCTTCTTGATGGGGTCAGCCACAGCGATCAGCCCCAACACAGTGCCTTCATTGGCCAGCCACATGACCGTCTGACCCGCACTTTCCAGGGTCACGGCCTTGTCTTCAAATTGGGCCTGATCAATGTTCAGCCCATCCAACAAGGTCCGATTGCCCAAAACCAGGCTTTTGCCTTCCACATCGGCTGTCAGGCCCTGCCCGGTTATGCTCTGAAAGTTTGCGACGCCGGGTAAGTCGATCTTTTTCTCTGCTGCTGCATCGAGCACGGCTTTGGCCAGGGGGTGTTCACTACCGCTTTGGGCGGCCCCGGCCAGGCGCAAAATCAAATTCTCATCTGCGCCGACAACTTCCGTAACCACAGGGTGCCCTTCCGTCAGGGTGCCGGTTTTATCCAACACCAGAGCCGTGACTTTGTGGGCTGTTTCCAGGGCCAGGGCATCCTTGATCAGGATCCCGGAGCGTGCCGCGGCCCCCGTTCCCACCATGATGGCTGTGGGCGTGGCCAGACCAAGCGCACAGGGGCAAGCAATAACCAGTACTGAGACCGCCGCAATCAGCGCTTCACTCAGGCTGCCGCCCGCCAGCAACCAGCCGCCGAAAGTTGCGGCGGCAATGACCAACACGGCCGGAACAAATATTTCACTGACCCGGTCGACCAGTTTCTGGACCGGTGCCTTGCTGGCCTGAGCCCCCTCGACCATCTTGATAATACGCGCCAGCGTCGCCGCAGCACCCACGGCAGTGGCCTGGACCAGCAAGCGCCCCGTGCCATTGATGGCCCCACCAATGACTTTGGCTCCGGCCTGTTTGGCCACGGGCAGGCTTTCGCCGGTGAGCAGGCTTTCGTCCACGGCACTGGCACCCTCCGTAACCAAACCATCGACCGGTAAACGCTCGCCCGGGCGCACGACAACCACATCGCCAACGGCGACGGCGGCGATGGAAACCTCTGTTTCCTCACCATCCCGCAACACACGCGCCGTATCGGGCCGCAATTGCATCAATGACCGGATGGCATCGGTGGTGCTGCGTTTGGCCCGGCTTTCCAGCCATTTGCCCAGCAGAACAAGGGTTATGACCACGGCGGCAGCTTCAAAATAGAGCGGTCCGCCGATGCTCATTTGATAAAGACTGAAGAAAAAGGCCGCTGACGTGCCCATGACCACCAGCAAATCCATATTGCCGGACCCGGCTTTCACAGCGCGCCAGGCTGCGCCATAAAAACGGCGGCCAAACCAGAACTGTACCGGGGCTGCCAGCAGCAGTTCTCCCCAGGCCGGTAAATGCCAGCCAAGGCCTGCAATCATCAGCACCATCTGACCCACCAGCGGCAGGCTGAACAAGGCGGCACCTACAACAGCCCATTGTTCGTTGCGCAATTTCTGTTCGGCCTCGGCTCTTAAAACAGCTTCGCGCTCCTCGTCGGTGGTTTTAGGCGTGGCATTATATCCAGCGGCTTCGATGGCCGCGATCAAATCAGCGGGCGTCACCACACCGGTACTGACACGGATGGCGGCTGTATCCGTTGCCAGATTGACCATTACATCGCCAACACCTGGCACATTTTTCAGGGCCTTTTCCACCCGACCGGCGCAACTGGCGCAGGTCATACCCGTGATATGAAATTCCAGCGTTTCATCCGGCAGCGTAAATCCGGCCCGGCTGACCACGCTCCCTAGATCAAGGGGTGAAGTCGTCGCCGGATCATAGGAGATTTCGGCCTGTTCCGACGCAAGATTGACCACGGCATTTTCAACCCCGTCAGCCCGACCAAAGGCTTTTTCCAGACGGGTTGAACAAGCGGCACAGGTCATGCCGCGCACGGGCAAAATGATAGATGCCGTCGCGGTGACTTCGGGTTTTCGTACGTTCATATTCATGGCAGTGATCCAACGTGTGAGCGACAGGCGTTCGTGCCCGTTTCACACTATCATATAGGCCTTCCAGTTACTGTAACGTCAAGGTTTTATTTGAAGGTCTCGTAAGCCGGAATCCCTGCGAGGGCTTGACCTTAGGGGGCTGGGGCTGTTTTCTGCACTCTTTGGGGCGTACCCTAGTTGAGCCTTGGTTGAACCCTGGGCGTACAATCGAGTGATAACATTAAGTTTTCACCTTGGGATAATCGTGTAAGTCACTGAATGATAATACTTATCGATAACTACGACAGCTTTGCTTATAACCTGGTTCACTATATCGGCGAACTGGGTGTTGATGTTGTGGTCCACCGCAATGACAAGATATCCGTCGAGGAGGTCATGTCGGCAAAGCCGCAAGCCATCGTACTTTCACCGGGTCCGTGTGATCCCGATCAGGCCGGTATTTGCCTTGATCTGGTGGCCGCCGCCGCCGGAAATATCCCTTTGTTGGGCGTCTGCCTGGGCCATCAAACTATCGGCCAGGCCTTTGGCGGCAAGGTCGTGCGCGCACCGAAAATGATGCATGGAAAAGTCAGTCATATCAGCCATCAGAACAGCAGTGTTTTTGCCGGGCTGGCGGACGGCTTTCAGGTCACACGTTATCATTCCCTGATGGTCGAAAAAGACAGCCTTCCGGACGAGCTGGAAATTACCGCCACCAGCGAAGACGGCATCATCATGGGCCTGCGTCATTGCGATCACGAAATCCACGGCGTGCAGTTCCATCCGGAAAGTATCGCCTCTGAACATGGGCATGCCTTGATCGGTAATTTTCTGCGCAGTGCCGGTATCAATAATCTCAACGAAGTGACTCCGCTGACCGTTGATCTAAGGAAATGGGCATGACCAATACGGCATCCAATCTGAAACCCTTGATTGCCGAACTGGCCCTGGGCAAAACCCTGAGCGTTGAACAATCCCGAGCGGCCTTCGACATTATGATGTCGGGGGATGCCACACCGGCGCAAATGGGCGGTTTTTTGATGGCTTTGCGGGTGCGCGGCGAAACCGTGGACGAAATCACCGGCGGTATCATGACCATGCGCAGCAAAATGGTGCGCATCAAGGCCCCCGACAATGCCATCGACGTGGTCGGTACGGGTGGCGATTCTGTCGGCACTTATAATATTTCGACCGCTGCCAGTTTTGTGGTGGCCGGGGCTGGCGTGCCCGTGGCCAAGCATGGCAACAAGGCTGTGTCGTCGAAATCCGGTACCGCCGATGTGCTGACGGCCTTAGGCGTCAACCTTGAATACGACATGATCCTGGTCGAAAAGGCCCTGGCTGAGGCCGGTATGTGTTTCATGCTGGCGCCGCGCCATCACGGGGCCATGCGTCATGTGGGCGGTGCCCGTGTTGAACTGGCAACCCGCACGATCTTTAACTTGTTAGGGCCGATGTCCAACCCGGCGGGCGTCAAACGCCAGTTGGTCGGCGTGTTCTCGAAGGACTGGGTTGAACCCATGGCGGAAGTTCTGCGCCAGTTGGGATCGGAACATGTCTGGGTCGTGCATGGCTCGGACGGTCTGGATGAAATGACCACGACCGGGCCGACTTTTGTCGCTGAACTGAAAGACGGCAAGATCTCGACCTTTGAGGTCTCGCCGGAAGATGCCGGATTGCCGATCTCGAAACTGAAGGACTTGCTGGGCGGCGATGCTGAAACCAATGCCCTGGCTCTGAATGCCTTGCTGGACGGCCATGAAAGCGCCTACCGCGATATCGTGATTCTGAATGCCGCAGCGGCACTTATCACTGCCGGTGTCTGTGATTACCTTGAACAGGGTGCTGAAATGGCCGCCAAGTCCATCGACAGTGGTGCTGCCCGCAAAGTTTTGGAAAAGCTGATTGAAGTCTCCAATGAAGTGCTGCCAGAGCCGGAAGAAGACGAAGAAGGTCTTTCGATTGATGGAAAAGACCGGGAATGAGCGACGTCCTGACAAAAATCTGCGACGACAAACGTCTGCACGTCGCGGATTGCATTGCCAAGGCACCCCTGGCGCAAATTGAAGATGCCGCCAGCAAAGCCCCAACCGTACGCCCCTTTCGCGCAGCCCTGCAGGCCGCTGTTGATGACGGCCGTTATGGCCTGATCGCTGAAATCAAGAAAGCCTCGCCATCCAAAGGCCTGATCCGGCCTGATTTTGACCCGCCTGCCCTCGCCCGTGCCTATCAGGCCGGTGGCGCTTCATGCCTGTCGATCCTGACCGATATGCCTTATTTTCAGGGGCACGATGATTACCTTGTGATGAGCCGGGCCGTGGTTGATTTGCCCGTCTTGCGCAAGGACTTTATGGTCGACCCCTACCAGATATATGAGGCCCGCGCCCTGGGCGCCGATTGTATCTTGATCATCATGGCCGCCCTGGATGATGCAGAGGCAAAAGAGCTGGAATGCATCGCCCTTAAACTTGGTATGGATGCCCTGATCGAAGTGCATAATGCGCAAGAACTGGAACGGGCGACCACACATTTGAAAAGTGGCTTGATCGGCGTCAACAACCGCAACCTTAAAACCATGGAAGTTGACATCGCCATGTCGGAAAGCCTGGTGCCGGAGATGCCAGCCGGAACCCTGGCCGTGGCCGAAAGTGGATTGGGGTCATCGGCTGATCTGGCTCGCATGAGCGCCGCTGGTGCCAACTGTTTCCTGATTGGCGAATCATTGATGCGCCAGGATGATGTTGAAGCCGCAACGCAAACATTGCTTCGCAAGTAAGCCCGGAAAGAATAAAGACCATGAGCGGATTTACCCACTTCGATGACAAGGGCCAGGCCCACATGGTCGATGTTTCAGACAAGGAACAAACCGCCCGTATCGCCACCGCCCGCGCCACCATTACCATGCTGCCGGATACCCTGGCCCTGATCATGGACGGTGGTATTGGCAAGGGCGATGTGTTGGGCGTGGCCCGCCTGGCCGGCATCATGGCTGCCAAACGCACCGCTGATCTGATCCCCCTGTGTCACCCCCTGGCGCTTAGCAAAGTGTCTGTGGAACTGACCTGTGATCCAGACCGTAATGCCGTTGATATTGAAGCGACCTGCAAATTAAAGGGCCGCACCGGCGTGGAAATGGAAGCCCTGACGGCGGCCTCAATCGCTGCCCTTACCGTCTATGACATGTGCAAGGCCGTTGATCGCGGCATGACGGTCGGCAATGTTCATTTGCTGCATAAATCCGGCGGCAAGTCGGGTGAGTGGAACGCTACCGATGTTTCGGAGTAATTGTTGATGGCCAAAATTTCAACCAGTGCATCTACATTGATGCCCGTCGCGGACGCCCGCGCCCGTATTTTGGACGCCATGAAGACCGTCAGCGCGGAAAGCGTTTCTTTGGCGCAAGCCCGTGGCCGGGTGCTGGCTGACGATGTCATTGCCCGCGTGACGCAGCCCCCTGTGGCTGTCTCGGCCATGGATGGTTATGCCGTCCGGGCCGCAGACGTGGCCTCCGTTCCCGCGACACTGACCGTCATCGGCGAAGCCCCGGCGGGGGGCGCTTTTGATGGTAATGTCGGTGCGGGCCAGGCCGTGCGGATTTTCACTGGTGGCCCCGTGCCCACCGGTGCTGATGCCATTGTCATTCAGGAAGATACGATGCGTGACGGCGACCAGGTCACGGTAAAAGAGGCCGTTTTGGCAGGCCGGTTCATCCGCCCCGCCGGTCTCGACTTTTCTGCCGGTGATGTGGGTGTCGAAGCGGGACGCACGCTGACGGCGCGCGACATCGCCTTGTGTGCCGCCATGAATGTGCCGTGGTTGCGGGTGCGCCGCAGACCGCGCGTGGCTGTGCTGGCCAATGGCGACGAACTGGTCATGCCAGGCGACACCATCGGCCCCAACCAGATCGTATCGTCCAACAATGTCGGGCTTTGTGCCTTGATCGACGCCAGCGGTGGCGAGGCCATTGATCTGGGCATTGCCCCCGATGATGCCGATGGCCTGGTGGCCATGGCCGCCGGTGCCCGTGGGGCCGACTTGTTGATTACCATCGGCGGGGCCTCGGTCGGCGATCATGATTTGATCCAGTCGGTGCTTGGGGAGTCCGGCCTGAATGTGGATTTCTGGCGCATCGCCATGCGCCCCGGCAAGCCGCTGATATTTGGTCACTTTGGTGACGTGCCCATGCTCGGCCTGCCCGGCAATCCGGTTTCCGCTCTGGTCTGCGGCCTGGTGTTTTTGAAACCCGCCATCGCCGCCTTGCTGGGGGCTGACGCGCCCGACCTTGCAACCCGCAGCGCCTCGATTACATCCGACCTTGGTAAAAATGACCAGCGCCAGGATTATCTACGCGCCACCACCACGAAAGACGACAACGGCAATTTGACCGTCACGCCCTTTGGCAAACAAGACAGCTCCATGCTCTCCCGCCTCGCCCGCGCCAACGCCTTGATTTTGCGTGCACCGCATGCCGAGGCGGTCACGGCCGGTGATAGCGTCGACATCATCGACCTGGAGCCTCTGGGGTATTAAAAGCGGGACGGTCCCTGCTTCAAACCAGGGCGTCGAGCTCCTCGTCCGTGGGGTAGCGACCAAGTTGTTTTTTGGAGAATGACAACTCGCCGTCGACTGTGATTTCAAAGACGCCATTTGCGCCCTTGAGCAGTTCAACTGAAACGTCATCAGATTTCTCTAACCTTTCTCTCGCACGGAGAGCTCTGGGTAGATAGTTTCAAACCACGCAATATTCGATTTCAATTTTCACAATTTTTCTCCTCGATAATTCCGCGCTTCTTTCGATCATAGATGATTTGTACCGGGAATCTTAAATTTCCAGATCAAACACCAACACACTTTCGCCACCGTCTTGCAGCAAACTGACCATTTCACCAGCGGCCTTTTTATGGCCTGGGTCTTCCAGATAGACGTCACGGGCGACTGCATTTTCGAAATCCATGGTGAAGCCATCGTCGTACCCTTTGGATTTACCTTCGGGTGAGATATTCGGACCAAATGCCGCATCGACCATGCCGGGGATGGTGTCGCGCAAGCCGTTCAAGCTGTCGTAGACGGCTTGTTTTTGTGCGGCGGTTACATCGGCACGAAATTTAACAAAGACACAATGTCTGATCATTAATCAGATTTCCTTATGCGGCAGGATCGTGTTCCACCAGTTTGTGACGTTGGGTGGCGCGGAAGTTACGAAGGAAGCGGGCGCTCCAGACATAACCACCCCAGCCGAAGATGATCATCCAGGGAATACAGCCAACAAACATCGGCACGCCCCAGAGTTCAAAAAACTTGACCAGATAAATCCACAGCCATTCATAACCATGGGTCTGGATCGCCATGACGCTGTCGAGGTCAGCCTGAAAATCGGCAAAACCATACATGCCTTGGCCATTGCCCATCATCAAGCGACCCGTAACCAGGAAGACGTAATAGATCGGCGGGACCGTAACGACGTTGGTAATCCACGTCCAGCCAACGGCAACGAGCAAATTAAAGGTCCAGGCCGGTTTAACCGCCCTCACCACCAGCCAGATCACCAGGCACATGGCCATCTGAATACCCACTGTTGGTGTCATAGCCACCACCAGGCCAACGGCACAGCCACGCGACGTGTTTTGTGCTGCGTGACGTCCCCGCAACAAGGGAATCACTAGGCGTAGACGCAATAGACGGCTGAGGGGTGAGGATTTAGTCCTGGGCGGCATAGGCTTTTTACAGACTTCAAAAAACAATTCGGGCAAATCTAGCATGCTTTTGAAACATGTCGAACCCTGCCGCCAGAATTCATACTTGCACTGCCTTGTGCCAGCACACGCTAACACCGCTTTCCGGTTTGACAAGACCATAATAGTTATGTGGAATAGCCATATTCCTGTGGCTGCCTGGCCGCGCTGCGCTTTTCACCAAAACAGATCGGGAATTGACATGCCTTCCATCCGAACAACCTGCCGCCTCTGTCTCGTGCGATGCGGAATGCTGGTCGAAACCGAAGAGGCGGTTAATACCAATACCCGTTCGGCCAACACCAAACTTGGCAAGATCAAAAAATTCATTGGCGACAGGGACCATCCCCTGAGCAAGGGTTATCTCTGTGTGAAGGGCAAGGCCTCTGTCGACATGATGGAAGCCGAAGACCGCATCATCTACCCACAAAAAAGGGTGGGTGAACGTGGTTCAGGTCAGTGGCGGCGTGTCAGCTGGGATGAAGCGTTGCAGGATATTGCCGAACGCATGAACAAGATCATTGATAAACATGGCGCGCGCGCCGTCGGCGTTCAGGCCCTGCCGCCGAAGGAATATTACGCCTACGACCTGTTCCTGGAGGCCATCGGCAGTCCAACTTTTTTCAAGCACGACGCCCACAATTGCTTCACGCCACAATTGATGTCGGATGTGCTGACCTACGGATCGCTGGCGACTTACATCAATTTCATGGATGTGGAGGAATGTGACACTTTTATCCTGTGGGGCGTCAATCTGACCGAGACCAACGGATCAAAAGCCGTGCGGGTGAAAGATGCTGTGCGCAAGCACGGGGCCAAAACCGTGGTCGTCGACCCGCGCCCGACACGGGCCGCGCGCGAGGCTGATCTGTGGCTGCGTATCCGACCGGGTACTGATGCCGCCCTGGCCATGGGCATGGTCAATATCATGATCCAAAAAGGCTGGTACGACGAAGACTTTGTCCGCGACTGGACCATCGGCTTTGACGACCTGAAGGCACGGGCTGCAGAATATGACCTGGCACGCACCGCACGCACCACCTGGATTCCCGAGGCTGATATTCTGGAGGCCACGCGCCTGTTCGCCACCTCGAAAAAATCATCTCTCTATACTTTCATTGGCGCCACGATGGGCGGCAATTCGATTGCGACGCTGCGCTTGATGGGCTTCCTGCCGGCGCTGAAAGGTCACATCGACCAGTCCGGCAACAACTGCATTCTCAAGCCGGTCAACATGCGTCTGCCAAGCTACTATCGACCTGGTGCCTCTGCTGATGACGCCGGGCGCCTGACGGACCAGATCAGTGCCGACAAATTCCCGCTGCTCTCCGGCCCCACTGCCCTGACAGCACCCTACCCCAATCCCTCGCACGTCATTGACGCTATGTTGACGGGAGAGCCCTATCCGGTGCGGGCGTTGTGGACAGACTGTAATCCCATGGTCGGTCTGGAAGACAGCTATCGTGTGCTCAAGGCGCTGAAGTCGCTGGACCTTCTGATTGTCTCGGATATGTTCGAAAGCCCGACGGCGCATCTGGCAGACTATATCTTGCCGGTAACCAACCACCTGGAATCCGATGCCATCACTGAATATGCCGGGCTTAATCTGATAACCGCCCGCATCAAATGCACCGAACCCAGGGGTGAAGTGCGTGAGGAAGCTGACGCTGTGCTCGAAGTCCTGCGCCGCATGGGCTATGGCGATAAACTGCCGGTACAAAGCTATCGGGAATTGCTCGACTATCGGCTTGAGCCACTGGGCATTACCTTCGATGAATTTTCGGAAATGGGGTCTTTTATCGGCCCGGACGAGCGCAGCAAACATGTCTCCGGCAATCTGCGCCCTGATGGCAAGCCTGGCTTTAACACACCTTCCGGCAAAATCGAATTCACCAGCCAGCAACTGGAAAAGTTTGGCTATGATCCATTGCCCCAGGTGATGGAGCCCATGTTCAGTCCGCAAGATGAAGACGGTGAGGCGACGGCGGTCTCGGAGGATTATCCGCTGGTGCTGATCAGTGGTACACGATCTGTGGAATATTATTCGACACTGGGTATTTCAATTCCCCGCCTGCGCAAGCGCCGCCCGTGGCCTGGCCTGGAAATGGCGCCGGAAACAGCCGAGAGATTTGGTGTCCAGGAAGGTGACTGGGTCAGTATCGAAGCGCCAACAACAGAGAACACCATCGTGCGACAGGTCACCTTGTTGCCCGGTATGGACCCACGCGTTGTTAATGCGGAAGGCCTTTGGTACATGCCTGGCAAAGACCTGATCGACGGCACCCTGATGGTCGGGGCCAATGTGCTGACGCCGCTGCGCGACGACATCGATCCGGTGATGGGTGGGTCCACCGCACGCTGTCTTCTGTGCCGCATCAGCAAAGTCGAGGACCAGGTGCAGGCCATCGCAGTCTAGAATTTTTTTAACACGCCCCTCAGCAACAAACCGGCCGGAGTAACTTTATGCGCCTGATCATCGCCATGATGCAGCACGAAACAAATACATTTTCACCGGTGCCTACACCGTTGGAACGCTTTGCCCGCGGCAATACCGAACCCGTGCCCTATGAAGGGGACGCAGCGATTGAGGCCTTTCGCGACACAGGCACGGCCTTGGGCGGATTTATCGAAGTGGCCGAATCACACGGTGCTGAAATCATCTGCCCTATTGCTGCCAGCGCCTGGCCCAGTGGCGTCGTAGAAGATGCCGCCTACGACTATATGACGGCAAAAATCTGCGACGCGGTGGCACAGGGCTGCGATGGTATTTTGTTACACCTGCATGGGGCCATGGTGACGGAAAGCCTGGTCGATGGCGAAGGCCCCCTGATCAAGCGCTTGCGCGAGATGGCCCCCGACACACCCATCGGCGTTGCCCTGGATATGCACACCAATTTTTACCCCGATATGGCGACCTATGCTGACGTCATCGCGGGCTATCAGACCTATCCGCACGTGGATATCTATGAGACGGGCGTCCGGGCAGCGAAGCCAATCATCGCTATGATCAAGGACGGCATTCGCCCGACCATGGCCTGGGGCAACCGTCCCATGTTACCGCACGTCATGCGCCAGGGATCAGGTGATTTTCCCAACCAGGAACTCCAGGCCATGGCTCAGCGCATGGAACAGCAAGGGGCGCTGTCGGCGAGCTTTTTTACTGGCTTCCCCCATGCGGATATTGAACTGGCCGGGTCCAGCGCCGTTGTGGTCACCAACAATGATATGGCACTGGCGGAAAAGATGCGGGACGAGTTACTGGATTTTGCCTGGGACAATCGTCGTGACTTTATTTATGAGATCGAACCGTTGGGTGAATCTCTGGTGCGGGCCAAAAAACTGGCAGCGGAGACAAAGAGCGCAGAACAGAAGGGTCCCATCGTCTTGCTGGATCACTATGACAATGCCGCCTCCGGTGGATCGATGGATACCATGAAAGTGTTGGAAGGCATCCTGGAGGCTGGCCTGACGGACGTTGCCTTTTTTGCGGTCTTCGATCCGGACGCCGTACAGCAATTGATCCAGGCCGGCATCGGGAATGAAACCACGATTGCCCTCGGTGGCAAAACCGATCTGGACGCCATCAAGCACAAAGCCAGTCCGCTGGAGGTCACCGGGCGGGTCAAGCTGATCTCCGATGGCCGCTTCAAAAACCACGGCCCCATGTCTGCGGGCATGCAAATGGATATGGGCCCGACGGTGGTGTTCGACACCGGCAAGGTGGAAATCATCGTGATCTCAAGTCACCTGGAACCGCACGACGAAGCCGCCTTCCTGACCCTGGGGATTGATCCGGCGCGCAAGAAATTCCTCGGCCTGAAAAGTCGCGTGCACTGGCGCGCCGGGTTCAAACATATCGCAGCTGAAACAATCGACTGCGCCGGCATCGGCGTCTGCACTTCAGACTATGACATGCTCGATTTCAAACACGTGCGCCGCCCGATCTTTCCGCTGGATCAGGTGAACGACCCGGCCTCGACGAATAGTTGAGAGGTGATTGCAAACTGTGCCTGTTCAAACCGTGCGCTGGCTTGGCGAGCCGACGACAGGGACAATCCTGCTATGATCGCGCGCAATTCATCTCCGCCTGGTTCATGATACTGTACAAACGGTTCGCACGCCGCCTCAGCGGTCCGACTTTGAGTTTTTGAAGCCCGGCCTGGTAGTCCAGAGCAGTGGCTCGCAATTGTTGAATGGCATCGTCCAGAACACCAATTGATTTTTTGTATTGCTGAACTTCGATCAACTGGTTTTTCAGATCTGTAGCGATATCAGCTATCGAGTGTTGTGGTCTATTGCGGTCGCTATCATCGTGCCCCCGAAAGGGAATCACATTCGAATTGATATCCTTCTTTTCCGGCAACATCCTGTATCCTCCACACTAAAATTTACCAAAATCACTGGCTTTGGCATTTTTCGATCACATATGCCTTCGACCAATTTCTAACGGTGATTAGAGCGCAGATAGGTATCTAGCGGATTTCTCGCATGTTTCAGAATATGTCAATAAATAACACCAGCCATGCTGGACCGACAGTCCCGGTCTACAAGACGACAGCTTTGCTGCTGGCCGTTGTTGCCTGATACTGCCGATCAGATGTTTCCTCACGCAGCGCGGCCAGTTCATTGGCCAGCGCTTCCCTGCCGGTTTGTGCAGCCGTGTCAGATGGGTTGTAGGCAAATTCGCTTTCGTCGCCAGCAATCCGCGTCGCAATCACAATGCGGGGTTTTGTGTAATCATATGGCAGCGCCCGGTGCATCAAGGCACGGTTATCCCAAAAGAGCAGATCACCCGGCTGGTAACTATGCTCGTAAACACGCGCTTCATCCGAGACCACATGGTCCAGCAATAATTGCAAGAGTTCCCTGCCTTCGTCCCGGGCCAGCCCTGGAATGCCAAAAGCATGCCTGCCGATAATAAGGCTTTTGACGCCAGTCTCCGGGTGCACCTTGACCAAGGGCCGAAGATAGGCCTCTCCATGATAGATAGTGCCTGGCTGTATGTCAGGGAAATCGCCAAGATCATTCGCTTGGGAATACTGGTTTGAATGGTAGGCGCTTAAATTTTCGACACGATCTTTTGTTGCCTGATCCAGTGTCGCGTATGCGGACCGGGTGTCGGCAAGTGCAGTGCCGCCGCCCTGTTCAGGTATCACGACCGCCGACAGCATGCCGCATTTGGCGCTGTGGGGTTGGTAGGTTGAATCCGTATGCCAAAAACTGTTGCCAACAATCATCCGCATGCGCTGTGAGTCCATATCCAAAACCTGTCCTGCCGAGCGGTTTTCGTCGACCTCTTGATTAGACAATACGGACGTGGCCGCAAATTCCAGGTTTCCGAACCGTTTACCAAACGCAATGCTGTCTTCATCCGACGGGAAAAGTTCAGGAAATGCCAGAAAGCCATAATCCAGAAGCGCCGCTTGTAACGCGTCAAAATCATTGTTGCTCAGATTGGAAAAATTCACCTCGGTCACAACGGCGCCAAATAGTTTGTTTTCGACAGGCGTTATTCTCATTCCAGTTTCCTCATATCACAATATTACAGGCTCCAGTATTACATATGCCTGCCCGTGGTGGTCAAATATCTGCATTCAGAAATTAGCAAACCAGTGCCTGATCCAAAACCAGACATCCTGAGTTGGGCTATGCGGTGGACGCCTGCCGCTTGTTCACCACGTAGCGGGCGAACAGCAATAGTAATCCTGCAGGTAAATACATGCTGACGCCATAAATGGCCCCAGGCAAATACAGCAATTCGCTGCCAAGGATTGTGCCGCCGATGAGGATGGCTGTTGCAGCATTTTGCACACCGGTCTCCAGAGAAATGGTTGTGGCCTGGGCCTTGTCGAGGCGGGCAAAGCGCGCCACGAGGAAACCAATGGTGAGCATGGCCGTGCAAATCAACAAAGACGTGCCGCCCAGTTCTGCCATATTGGTGACGACCAGGTCCCAGTTGCGCCGGACCGCCCCAACCACCACGGCGATAAACAGGACAACGGTGATGCGGTCAAACCACGGCGCGATTTTGCTGGCCAGGCCTGGCAGCCTGTGCAGGGTCAGCATCCCCAGTCCCACGGGGATGACATTGATCACAAACAGCAACAGGGCAATGCGCATCATGGGAAAGTCAGCGCTGCTGTCTGCTGTCATGAAATGCCCCATGGAAAAAGCAACGATTAGCGGCAAAGTCATAAAGCTGACGAGACTGATAATCGCCGTCAGGCTGATCGACAGGGCCGTGTCGCCACGGGCATAGTGGCTCATGACGTTCGACGTAATGCCGCCGGGACAGGCCGCCAAGATCATGAAGCCCACGGCAAATTCTGGCCGCAAACCGCTTAGGCTTACCAGCATAAATACCGCCACCGGCAGCACCAGCATCTGGTTCACGACGCCCAGAAAAAATGCTTTCGGCTTGCGCCCCACCCGCCGGAAATCATCCGTACGTAACGTCAGACCCATGGTGTACATCATGACAGAAAGAACCAACGGCAGGATCACATCGACCAGCACATCGTTCATAGCTATTGCCCCCTGCTCGTTTGGTTGCGCAGGTCGTCTGTGTCAGGACGCTGCAGTCTGGGGAACAGGTTAGCCTGTTATCAACGATAGGCAAATGCCTGTTAGTCGCTTGTTCGGCCACCCGGACAAGCAGCGAAGAACGGGCAAATGTGGTTCAAATCGGGCGCGATAAAAATTTACTTTTTCACCCATTGAGATAATTTTGAAGGACCTGCTGAGGGGAGCCAGTCGACACGATAACAGGTCGACAAACGAGGGCTCTGCGGGCCAAATCGTAGACAGGGGACTGCATGAGGGAAATTATGTCGGAAGAAAAAGGGGTTACAGTTACCGCCTGGATAATTGTCCTGGTTTTTGCAGGAATGCTGACCGGCGCTGTTGCAGGGATGATGGGGTATTCGAAGGGCTTGGAATCATCATAGTCTGTCGTCAAAATTTCCAGGACATGACCATCCAGATCACGGAAATAAACGCCGCGCCCACCGTTGTGGTGATTAACCTTCATGTCAAAGCCTGCATAATCCGGAGAGCTGTTATAAGGCAGGTTGCGTGCCTTGATGCGATCAAATATTTCATCGAATTCCTGCTCACTTACCTTGAAGGCATAGTGTTGGGAAGAAATTTTCGCAGCTGAGGTTTTTTCGAAATCGAAGGCAAGGCGGTCATTAATTTTAACCGCCAGAAAATGACCGTCAAATACGGACTGATACTCAAGCCCAAAAATGTCACAGTAAAATTGCGCAGATTTCTGTTGGTCTGCTGCATTAATTATTGTGTGGTTAAGTTCCATAGCGATATTAACTTTCCCTTTGTCCGCCGATGATTTGGTCTTAAGCCGCGTCAAACCTGGCTTTGTTCTCCACCATCCAGGCTTCCATGTCGGCCTGGGTTTTACTGCTGTCTTGCATGACATCGGCGTGGGCTTGGCCATAGTGCGGTTTCAGGGCGTTCATCCAGTCATCGAATGTTTCGCCCTGGGCTTCATGGTCGCACAAATCGCATTTAACGGTCTTCATGGGCGTTCCCTTCCCGGTCAGTTGTTTCCAAATCTCCCTTCCAGGGAGATTTGATTTGTCGCTCAGGCGCCGCTGGTGGCTTTGCGCCTCAATGGCGCTTGTTACCTGTTCGGTATGCAATGTTTTTAAATAATCCGAACCGGCCCAGAATGGTCTTAGCCCGATAATTTGTTTTTCAAAATCTGGTTGACGACGCCCGGATTGGCCTGGCCTTTTGAGGCTTTCATAACCTGGCCGACGAAGAAGCCCATGAGCTTGTCCTTGCCGCCGCGATATTCTTCGACCTTGTCCTGGTTGGCGGCCATGACTTCGTCCACCATGGTCTCAATCGCCCCGGTGTCGGAGACTTGCTTGAGGCCTTTTTCGTCGACGATGGTGGCGGCATCCTTGCCCGTCGCGAACATATCCTCGAACACGTCTTTGGCAATTTTGCCGGAGATCGTGCCGTCGGCCATGAGATCGAGCAAGCCGCCCAGTTGTTCTGCCGTGACCGGGCTGTCGGTGATGGCGGTGCCATCCTTGTTGAGCAAGCCAAAGAGATTGCCGCTGACCCAGTTGGCGGCGATTTTGGCGTCCCGGCCATTTGCCACCACTTCGAAATAGTCGGCGATTTCCCGTTCCGCCACCAGCACCCCGGCATCGTAATGCGACAGACCCAGCTCAGCCTGGAAGCGGTCCATTTTATCGTCGGGCAGTTCCGGCAAATCGGCCTTGATGCGGGCCACGAAGGCGTCATCAAATTCCAGGGGCAGCAAATCAGGATCGGGGAAATAGCGATAATCGTGCGCTTCTTCTTTTGATCGCATGGCACGCGTGGTGCCGGAACCTGCGTCAAACAAACGGGTTTCCTGTTTGATCGCGCCGCCGTCTTCGATGATGTCGACCTGGCGCTGGGCTTCATAGTCAATGGCTTGTTGAATGAAGCGCAAACTGTTGACGTTTTTGATCTCGGCCCTGGTGCCCAGATCATCACCTGGCTTTCGCACCGAAACGTTCACATCGGCGCGCATGCTGCCTTGTTCCATGTTGCCATCACAGGTGCCGAGGTAGCGCAGAATGGATCTGATCTTGCGCACATAAGCGGCGGCTTCTTCGGCCGAGCGCATATCCGGCTTGGAGACGATTTCCATCAAGGCCACGCCAGAGCGGTTCAGGTCCACATAGGTTTGTTGCGGGTGCAGGTCGTGCACACTTTTGCCCGCGTCCTGTTCCAGGTGCAGGCGTTCCACACCAACTTCGCGCACGCTGCCGTCAGCCAGTTCCACATGCACGATGCCCTCGCCCACGATGGGCTGGCTGAACTGGGAAATCTGATAGCCCTGCGGCAGGTCGGGATAAAAATAGTTCTTGCGATCAAACACCGAATAATTGTTGATCTGCGCCTTCAAACCTAACCCGGTTCGAACGGCCTGTTCGACCACCACTTCGTTGATCACCGGCAACATACCCGGCATGGCGGCGTCGACCAATGATACTTGCGTGTTGGGCTCGGCCCCGAATTCAGTGGCGGCGCCGGAAAAGAGCTTGGCGTTGGAGACGACCTGGGCGTGGATTTCCAGACCCAGCACGATTTCCCAGTCGCCGGTCGCACCCTGGATTAATTGCGGCTCGGGGGCTTTAACGGTATCGCTCATGATTTGTCCCCCCACCACTTCGCGGGCCGGGCATCGAACGCGGCGGCTTGCTCCAGCACACTGCCGACGCGGAACACGGTTTCTTCATCAAAGGCATTGCCCAGAACTTGCAGGCCCAGCGGCAGACCGTCCGCCGACAAACCGGCCGGAACCGATATACCCGGCAGCCCGGCCATGGAGGCAGGCACCGTGAAGATATCGTTCAAATACATGGCGATGGGGTCGTCGCCCTTCTCGCCTGCGGCAAAGGCTGCCGAAGGTGCCGTGGGTGTCAGGATGGCGTCGACCTGTTCAAAAGCATTGCGGAAATCCTCGGCGATGCGCGTGCGCACCTTTTGCGCTTTCAGATAATAAGCATCGTAATAACCCGCCGACAAAACATAAGTCCCGATCAGAACCCGGCGCTGCACTTCATCACCAAAACCTTCACCGCGGGTGGCTTCATACATTTCTTCCAGGCTGTCACCATCCACACGCAGGCCATAGCGCACGCCGTCATATCTGGCGAGGTTCGATGACGCTTCCGCCGGGGCCACGATATAATAAGCAGGCAACGCGTATTTGGTATGCGGCAGGCTGATCTCGACGCAGGTTGCCCCGGCATCTTCCAGCCACTTGACGCCCTGCTTCCACAGATCATCAATTTCCGACGCCATGCCGTCCATACGGTATTCGCGCGGGATACCGATTTTCAAACCCTTGATGTCACCGGTAAGCGCGGCTTCGAAATCCGGCAGCGGCTGATTGACGGATGTTGAGTCTTTCGGATCGTGTCCGGCCATGGCTTGCAGCAAAATCGCTGAATCGCGCACCGTGCGTGTCATGGGGCCGGGCTGATCCAAAGATGAAGCAAAAGCCACGATGCCCCAGCGCGAACAGCGCCCATAAGTTGGTTTCATGCCGACGATGCCAACAAAAGACGCGGGCTGACGGATCGAGCCACCGGTATCGGTGCCGGTTGCGGCGATGGCGATGCGGGCGGCAACAGCCGAAGCCGATCCACCGGAGGAGCCACCGGGCACGATTTGGCCCGCATTATCATCAGTGCGCCGCCAGGGTGAAATCACATTGCCAAAATAACTGGTTTCGTTTGACGAGCCCATGGCGAATTCGTCGAGATTGGTTTTGCCCAACATCACGCCGCCGGCTTTCCACATGTTTGCCGTGACGGTCGATTCGTATTGTGGCTTGAACCCTTCCAGGATGTGCGACGCGGCGGTCGTTTGAACCCCTTCGGTGCAATAAAGGTCTTTGATTGCGACCGGGATGCCCTCGATAGGCCCTATTTTGTCCCCATTTTGCTCGTCTTTAATACGCGCATCAGCTGCATCAGCCATTGTTAATGCATGTTCTGGTGTTTCCGTAATGAAGGCATTCAGATCGCGGGCATCTTCCATGGCGACGATGTGCGCTTCGGTCAGCTCGCGCGACGATATCTCGCGGGATTTCAGCTTGTCGCGGGCTTGCGCCAGGGTCAGATCAGTCAAAGTGCTCATTATTCGATCACCTTCGGCACACCAAAAAAACCATCGGCCGCTGCGGGCGCATTGGCCAGCACACGATCCCGACAATCTCCATCATTTACAATGTCCTGGCGCTGCGGTGCGTCCATATCAGCGACGCTCGTCATGGGCGCGACACCGTCGGTATCGACCTCATCCAGCTGCTCGATCCAGCCGAGAATATTGTTCAACTCGCCAACCATGGTTTCCAGGCGGTCGTCGTCAACTTTAATACGCGCAAGGTGGGCGATCCCCGCCACGGTAGCTTTATCCAGCGACATGTGTCACTTTCTCCGATGTTAGAAATTCAAGTCCGTAATCAGGCTGTAAGCCCTGTGTATCAAGGGCCAGACCGTAAAGATTCGCGAAAGTATCACCGCCCATGATCGTCCGCAACCCCGTCGATATCAAACCCTTGATCAAACGCGGCCAGGCCGTGCTGGGCCTTGATTTGGGCAGCAAAACCATTGGTCTCGCCAAGTCAGATTTATCCTTCACCATCGCCTCACCGCTGGAGACCATTCGGCGCACAAAATTCACCAAGGATGCCCTGGAATTAAAGGCGATTATCGACGCCAACGAGATCGGTGCCCTGGTGCTCGGCCTGCCCTATAATATGGATGGCACGGAAGGTCCGCGTTGCCAATCTACACGACAGTTTGCTGCTAACCTGTTGGAAAAATTCGATATTCCTATAACATATTGGGATGAACGCATGTCGACCCAGGCCGTGACCAGGACCCTGCTGGAGGCTGACGCCAGCCGCAAACGCCGGGCAGAAGTCGTCGATAAAATGGCCGCCGCCTATATCCTGCAAGGCGCCCTGGATGCCTTGAATATGAGTGCTGTTTGACCTTTTAACTCGAAAGCTGATCATGACCGAATATCTCAAACGCGGAAAACCCGAAGACGAGCGCGCTGAAGACGACGCCAAGGTGCGCGAAGTTGTTGAAGCCACCCTGAAAGAGATCGAAACCCGTGGTGACGCTGCCGTTCGGGAGCTTTCAACCAAGTTCGACAACTACACGCCCGAGGCTTTCCGTTTAACCGAGGCCGACATCGAAACAGCCCTCAGCCGCGTCAGCAAACGCGATCTGGAAGATATCAAATTCGCCCAGGTGCAAATTCGCGGTTTCGCCGAAGCCCAGCGTGCCTCCATGACCGACATCGAAGTGGAAACCCTGCCCGGTGTGATCCTCGGCCATAAAAACATTCCGGTTCAATCCGTTGGCTGTTATGTGCCCGGCGGCAAATTTCCCATGGTGGCTTCGGCCCATATGTCGGTGTTAACGGCTTCAGTGGCCGGTGTGCCGCGCATCATCGCCTCGGCCCCGCCCAATAATGGCGAGCCCCACCCCGCCATCGTCACCGCCATGCACCTGGGCGGCGCGCACGAAATCTATTGCCTCGGCGGGATCCAGGCCGTGGGAGCCATGGCCCTGGGGACTGAAAGCATTGAGGCCGTTCACATGCTGGTCGGCCCCGGCAATGCCTTTGTGGCTGAGGCCAAACGCCAGCTCTTTGGCCGTGTCGGCATTGATTTGTTCGCCGGTCCCACGGAAACCATGATCATCGCCGATGAAACCGTGGATGCGGAGCTTTGTGCCACCGATCTGCTGGGCCAGGCCGAGCACGGCTATAACTCACCCGCCGTGCTTATCACCAACTCGCGCAGCCTGGCGCAAGCCACCATGGCCGAGATCGAGCGCCTGCTGAAAATCCTGCCCACAGCCGAGACCGCATCGGCCAGCTGGCGCGATTATGGTGAAGTCATTGTCTGCGATAACTACGATCAAATGCTTGATATTGCGAATGATTTGGCCTTTGAGCATGTCCAGGTCATGACCGACCGCGACGAATGGTTCCTGGACAACATGACCAGCTACGGTGCGCTCTTTTTGGGCCCGCGCACCAATGTCTCCAACGGCGACAAGGTCATCGGCACTAACCACACCCTGCCTACCCGCAAAGCCGGTCGTTATACCGGCGGCCTCTGGGTCGGAAAATTCCTCAAGACCCACAGCTACCAACGCATCTTAACCGATGAAGCTGCCACAAAAGTCGGTGAAGTCTGCTCCCGCTTATGTCTATTGGAAGGCTTCGTCGGCCACGCCGAACAAGCCAACGTCCGCGTCCGCAGATACGGTGGCAAGAACGTGCCCTATGGCGAGGCGGCAGAGTAGGCTTGCTCTCTCGGGTAGAACGGCTTTTTGCTTTGTGTAAAGCTATGTACGTCTGAGAGCCATTTTATTTATAGGTTTATTAAAAAAATGAGAATTTTTACGTGGCTTGGTTCCCTGGTTGCTTTGATCCTCGTGATAGCGGGGGGCGCATATTTTGTTGCCCAGAGCGGTCTCATTGACCTTGACGACGCAGCGCGCAAAAAGGCACCCGGTAGCTTTGCCACTCTCAGCGATGGCCAGGTCCATTATCAATGGCACGGCCCTGAAGGCGGAGATATTACTGTCATGGTGCACGGTCTATCGACTCCGTCATTTGTCTGGAAGGGTTTGCTGAAACACATGACTGACGCGGGTTTGCGGGTTTTGACTTATGATTTGTACGGTCGTGGCTGGAGTGACCGGCCAGACGCCGACAACAACGCCGAATTTTTTGACCGGCAACTGGTTGAACTCTTGAAAAGCCAGAAGGTCAGCGGACCTGTTAACCTTGTGGGCTACTCCATGGGCGGTGCAGTGGCGGTGAATTATACCGCCAACCATCCGGACGCTGTGACCAGGCTGGCGCTGTTTGCCCCGGCAGGCTATCCGGACCCGAAAGGTGTGACCACCAAAATGATCGGCATGATGAATATGCCGATATTTGGCGACTGGTTCATGACCATAATTGGTCGCAAACTGATGATGCGCGGCATGTCAGCACCCCATAACCAGGGCCCGATAATCCCCGATATCGTTGCACGCTATAAAGAACAGATTTCCTACAAGGGGTTTTTGCGCTCCATGGTCTCAACCATGCGCCACTTCCCCCTTACAACGCTACAGACCCAATATGAAGTCGTTGGCAAGCAAGGCCTGCCGGTAGCGGCGATCTGGGGTGACCAGGACAGCGTCGTCCCCGTCTGGCAAGCTGACCTGGTTAAAAACGCCGTGCCCCACCTGCAACTGCACGTGATCAAAGGCGGTTACCACTCGGTCCCCTTTATCAACACCGACGAATCCGGCCCGATCCTGGCGACGTTCCTGACGTCTCCTGCCGGGTAGGGTATTCCAGTACTGACGTCATACTGGCGAAGGGAACTTACAGGCATCCACCTGCGTCGTGCCCGGACTTGATCCGGGTACCCACGTCTTCATGGAACATATTGCAATAGGGACGGACCCATGAAATCCTGAGCCTTGCACTCAATTTCACGATCACAGCCTGAAACAATGTCCTTTAAGACGTGGGTACCCGTGTCAAGCACGGGCATGACGAGTCAAGTGTGATGGTGGCGGTTCAGGATGGATTGAGTTCAAGAGTTTCCTATACATCTCAGTAGGTTATTGAGGTTTTATCACCCTCATCCTGCCCTTCCCCCCTCAAGGGGGAAGGAACTCACATTGAGGGATCGGTCTTTACCACAAGTAGCCCTCCCCCTTGAGGGGGGAGGGTTGGGTGGGGTGACGAGATCAAAACTCATTTGTCGAAAATCTTGACTCACCATCAAATACCCTTCCAATACGCCCTATGACCACTCATTCAAATTCCCGCACATGACCGCCATAATCGCTGCCCTGCTACCGGTTTTCCTTTTGATTGCAACGGGTTATGGCCTGAAGCAGTTGAAGTTTCCGGGGGATGAGCTTTGGCCGCCGTTGGAGCGGCTGGTTTATTTTTTGCTGTTTCCGGCGCTTCTCGGTTCCAACCTGGCGAAGGCGGATCTGGAGGGGTTTGAGGTATGGCCGTTGGCCGCCGTCATCATCTGTGCGCTGGCGATTATGGGATTTGTCACCATCGGCCTGAAGCGGCGCTTTGGCCAGGGACCGGCGCTGACGTCGGTGTTTCAGGGGACCGTGCGCTTCAATTCATACGTCGGCCTGGCCATCGCGGCTGAACTGTGGGGTGCGGCTGGCAATGCCCTGGGGGCTGTTGTGGTGGCGATCATGGTGCCCATGTCCAATGCTTTGTGTGTATATGCCCTGGCGCGTTTCAGTGGTGCCCATCCGCCCGGCGTGCGGGCGGTTTTGCTCATGATGGCGCGCAATCCATTGATCATTGCCTGCCTTGCCGGCTTTTTACTGAATTATACAGGGATCGGCCTGCCGCCTGTTGTCGGGCCGGTAATTGATATTCTGGCGCAGGCCGCGCTGCCCATCGGGATCTTATGTGTTGGTGCCGGTCTTGATTTAAGGGTCCTGCGTACCGCCGGGCGCCGGGTCACCGAAGCCAGCCTGTTACGATTACTGGGCATGCCGCTTTTAATGTTCGGACTTTGTTTATTGTTTGGTGTCAGTGGCTTGACAGCGAAAGTTGTCATATTGATGGGCGCGCTGCCAACGGCGTCTTCATCCTTTATTCTGGCCCGACAGATGGGCGGAGATGTGGCGTTGATGGCAGGGATTATTACCGTTTCAACATTGGCGGCCATGGTCACGATGCCGGTTCTTTTACCGTTATTATGGTAAAACTATTGCCCCTAATTCGCGCGGGCTTTATAACCAACTTTTAATGACTAAAGCCGCAAAACCGCTCGACAATCCGATCCCTTCCAGTAGCCAGTTGGCCGAGGGACATCTTCTTGGTATTGAAGGGCTGAACCCGCTGGAAATAGGTTATTTGCTCGACAAGGCCGAAGGCTATGTTGATCATAACCGGCAAGTCGACAAGAAGCTCGACATCCTCAAGGGTCGCACCCAGATCAATCTCTTTTACGAAAACTCCACCCGGACGCGGGCCTCCTTTGAATTGGCGGGCAAGCGCATGGGGGCGGACGTCATCAACATGGCGGTCGAAGGATCTTCCATCAAAAAAGGCGAGACCCTGATTGATACGGCCATGACCCTGAACGCCATGCAGCCGGATATCCTGGTGGTGCGTCATGATCAGTCGGGCGCTGTAAACCTGTTGGCGCAAAAGGTCGATGGTGCCGTGATCAATGGCGGTGATGGCAGCCACGAGCACCCCACACAAGCCTTGCTGGACGCCCTGACCATCCGCCGTCGCAAGGGCACGCTTTCCGGGCTGACAGTGGCGATTTGCGGCGATATTGCCCACAGCCGGGTGGCCCGTTCCAACATTCATTTATTGAACATCATGGGTGCGCAAGTGCGCCTCATCGGCCCGCCGACACTGGTACCCAAAAGCTTTGAGCGTATGGGGCTGGAAGTGCACCACGACATGCGTAAAGGGCTGAAAGACGTCGATATCGTGATGATGTTGCGCTTGCAGATGGAACGCATGCAGGGATCCTACGTCCCTTCCACCAATGAATATTTTCATTTTTGGGGTCTGGATTACGAGAAGCTCTCAGCGGCGAAACCCGACGCCATGATCATGCATCCCGGCCCCATGAACCGGGGCGTGGAGATCGCCACCGACGTGGCCGATGACATCGACCGCAGCGCCATCCGCGAGCAGGTCGAAATGGGCGTGGCCGTGCGTATGGCCTGCCTTGAGGTACTGTGCGCACAAAGGCAAGCCTCATGAGTAGCCTGCCAAACAGTGGGTTAAAAGCCTTTGTGAATGCCCGCCTGATGGACCCGGCCAGTGATCTGGACGTCGCCGGTGGCCTGATCGTCAAAGACGGCAAGATCAGTGACGTGGCCCCTGGTTTGTTCGCGGACGGCGCGCCAAAAGGGGCGGAAGTTATCGATTGTGAGGGCCACTTGCTGGCCCCTGGTCTGATCGACGCCCGGGCCTATCTGGGTGAGCCGGGCCAGGAACAAAAGGAAACCATGGCCACCGCCAGTCAAGCGGCGGCGGCAGGCGGTATTACAACGATTGCCGCCATGGCGTCTACCGACCCCTGCATTGATGAAGTGGCGCTGGTCCAGTACATCACCCGCCGGGCCCGCGATACGGCCATTGTCAATGTTGTGCCGACAGCCTGCGTCACGCGCGGGCGTCGCGGCGAAGAAATCACCGAAATGGGCATGCTGGCGGAAGCCGGCGCTGTGGCTTTTTCCGATGGCCACCGCGCCATAGGCTCGCCCCAGGTCATGCGCCGTGCGTTGGCCTATGCCACCGGTTGGGACCTGCTGGTCATCCAGCACCCGGAAGAACCCTCCATGGCAGCCTCAGGGGCCATGAATGCCGGTGAGATGTCGACGCGCCTCGGGATCCCCGGTGTGCCGTCTATCGCCGAGGTGATGATGGTCGAGCGCGACCTGCGCCTGGTCGAAATGACGGGTGGGCGCTACCACGCTGCGTGTATCTCGACCAAAGCCTCAATTGATGCCATTCGCCAGGCCAAGGACAAGGGCTTGCCGGTGACTTGTTCCGCCGCTGCCCACCATTTTGCCCTGAACGAGCTGGCGGTAGGTGAATATCGTACCTTTACCAAGGTTTCCCCGCCCTTGCGAAGCGAAGAAGATCGCCTGGCCGTCGTCGCCGGACTGGCTGACGGGGCTATTGATTGTATCGTCAGCGATCATTCGCCTCATGACCAGGAAGCCAAGCGCCTGCCTTTCGCTCAGGCTGCTGACGGCGCCATAGGCCTGCAAACCGTGCTGCCATTGGCTCTGGAGCTTCACCACACCAAACAAGTGCCCCTGATGCGGCTGCTGGACGCCCTGACGCGGGCACCAGCCAAGATGCTGGGACTGTCATCCGGACGGTTGGCTGCCGGTGCGCCTGCTGATCTGGTGCTGATCAATCTGGATATGCCCTGGCGCATTACGGAATCCATGTTCCTGTCGCGTTCCAAGAACTCGGCCTTTGAAGACCGCCCGGCACAGGGTCGTGCCATTCGCACGATTGTGGCCGGTGAAACCGTCTTTGATCTGAGCGAGACCTGACCCATGCCGCAGCCCATGGGAGACATCACACTTTGGTGGCCTTTGCTGGTTGGGGCATTTCTGGGTTATCTGCTGGGCTCCATTCCCTTTGGCCTGGTGCTGACACGGCTGGGTGGCTATGGCGATCTGCGCAAGATCGGATCCGGTAATATCGGGGCCACCAATGTCCTGCGCACGGGCAACAAGCCACTGGCCCTGACGACGCTGATCCTGGATAGTGGCAAAGGCGCTGCGGCGGTACTAATCGGTGGTGCCATGTATGGCCCGGATATGGCCGTGATGGCTGGTGGCGGCGCTTTTCTCGGCCACCTGTTTCCGATTTACCTGAAGTTCCGCGGTGGCAAGGGCGTTGCGACCACATTGGGTATATTAATCGCCATATCCTGGCCCGTAGGTTTAAGTGTTTGTTTAACATGGGCTGTTACAGCGTTGATATTTCGCATTTCTTCACTGTCTGGATTAATGGCGCTTGCAGCCAGCCCGGTTGTCGCCTGGTACCTTTCAACGGATCAGGTCATGGAATTTTCTATCTTCCTTGCAGTTCTGGTCTGGGTGCGTCACCATGAAAACATCCGCCGTATCCTGAAAGGTGAAGAACCCGGGATTGGCAAGAAAAAAGACACATAAATCAGCCTTTCAAAATGAGTAACCTGATGCCCGGAATTCGCCTGACAAGTCTCGTTGTCTCCCTGCTCCTGCTTTTCGTGACCCCACTTCAAGCCAACGATACCGGGCCTCGGAAACAGGACAACAGCAAGCTTCGTCCGGGACAAATAGACTTCGATCAGGGTCGGTTTCTAAAGGCATTGAATATCTGGCTACCGCAGGCCGAAGCCGGTGACCCCGAAGTGCAGGTTCTGGTAGGAGAAATGTACCGCCGAGGTCTGGGTGTGCCCAAAGATATTGTCCGAGCCTATGACTGGCACAAAAAATCTGCCGATCAGAGCAACGTCAACGGTATGTATCATCTTGCCCAATACCACCTTCACGGTCAGGGCGGCGTCGACAAAGACCCGGTTCACGCGCTGAAAATTTACCAGAATGCAGCCGATCAACTCCATTGGCGGGCCCAGTATGTGGTCTCTCACGCTTATCTCACGGGCGAAATTTATCAAAAGGACCTTGTCAAAGCCCTGCAATGGCTGGAGATCAGCATTGCTTCCTCAAAGGGCGAATTTGGCAAGCGAAAAATCTATTACCGTCGGCGAAGTCTTGCCAAACAAATGACAGAGGCGGAAATCGAAATGGGAAAGAAACTGGCGGCCGACTGGCTCAAAACCAACGGTAGCTGACCTTCATTCCTGGCAATTAACTTGACCCGAACAGGTACCAGATTCCCATGAAAATCACTGAAATTGAAACCATTTATGTCGATGAATTCCCCAATTTGCTTTGGGTTCAGGTTCATACAGAAGATGGCTTGGTCGGTTTGGGCGAGACCTTTTTTGGTGCCGATGCTGTTGAAGCGCATATCCATGAATACATCGCGCCTTATCTTTTGGGTAAAAGCGCCCTGGATATCGAGCGTCACAGCCACCGTATGACCGGCTATGCCGGGCGCGGCGGTTCAGGGGCGGAAATGCGCGGCACATCGGCTGTGGACATTGCCCTGTGGGATATCTGGGGGCAATCCTGTAACCAACCCATCTATCAAATGCTGGGCGGGGCCTCACGTGACAAGGTGCGGGTCTATAATACCTGTGCCGGGTACAAGTATGTCCGCAAGGCAGCGGCTCAGATCACGGCCAATTTCGGCATCAAATCGGCCACCGCAGAAGGGCCTTACGAAGATCTCGACGGATTTATGAATACCGCCGATGAACTGGCCCAAAGCCTGCTGGAGATGGGCATCAACGGTATGAAGATCTGGCCTTTTGACTTCGCGGCTGAGGCTTCAGACGGGAACTACATTTCCGACGAAGACCTCAAGACTGCGATACTGCCCTTCGAAAAGATCCGCAATGCCGTTGGAGACCGCATGGAGATTATGTGTGAACTGCATTCCCTGTGGAATGTGCCAACGGCCAAACGTATCGTCCACGCCTTGAAGGACTTCAATCTGACCTGGATTGAAGACCCGGTGCGCATGGACCACCAGGGCAATGTGGGTAAAATCGCAGCCATCACAGACACCCCGATTGCTGTTGGTGAATTGCTCGGTGGACGGGCGCAATATCGCGATTTGATCGAAAAAGCCGATGTGGGCCTGGTGATCATGGATATCGTCTGGGGTGGCGGCCTGACTGAAGCCCGCAAAGTGGCTTCTTATTGCGACACCCACAGCCTGCCTTTCACCGGTCACGACTGTACCGGCCCTGTGGCCTTGGCGGCATCAACCCATATGGCCCTGCATGCACCGAATACCTTCATTCAGGAGGTGGTCCGGGCCTTTTATTATGGCTGGTATCAGGATTTTGTGACCGAGCTTCCGCCCATAGAAAATGGTTTGATCAGTGCGCCGTCAGGCCCGGGCCTCGGTATGAAATTGCAACCCGATGTGTTCAAGCGCCCCGACGTGCGCATTCGAAAAACCAGGTCAGCAGACCTGTAGGTCTTTTTCTCTGACGTTGAACGACATTAAATAACCACTCAGGGTTGACGATCCCCCTGCTTCAAACCATCGTGCCGGGATGACTGGTATTTCTTCAATCAGCGACGCAGAACGGCTTGCTCGACTGCGTTTGCTTCGTTCCGAAAATGTTGGCCCGGTAACCTGGCGTCAGTTGATGGAGGCCTATGGCACAGCCACCGCCGCCCTGGAGGCCATTCCAGAGCTGGCCAGGCGTGGCGGACGCAAGAAACCCTATAAAATCTGCAGCAAGTCTGTCGCCGAGGATGAATGGGCGGCGACACAGGCTGTTGGCGCCCATCTGATCTCCATTGGCGAGCCGGATTATCCTGTGGCCCTGGCGGCCACCAGTGACGCACCGCCACTTGTGACCGTGCTGGGCCACCCTCACCTGTTGAACGGGCGCTGTGTTGGCATGGTGGGTGCGCGCAATGCCTCGGCCTCGGGCATTCGTTTCGCCCGCCAGATCGCTTCTGAGCTTGGGGCCAAGGACCTAACAGTGGCTTCGGGCCTGGCCCGCGGTATTGATGCGGCGGCGCACGAAGGATCGCTGAAAACCGGTACAATAGCTGTGGTCGCTGGCGGAATTGACATTGTTTACCCGGCTGAGCACCAGCAATTGTACGAACAAATCATCGAGGCTGGTGCCATCATTGCCGAGCAACCCGTTGGTACAAAGCCGCAAGGCCGCCATTTCCCAAGGCGCAACCGGGTTATTTCCGGCCTATCGCTGGGTGTTTTGGTCATCGAAGCCGCCAAAAAGTCCGGTTCCCTGATTACGGCCCGTATGGCCAATGAGCAGGGCCGCGAGGTCATGGCCGTACCCGGCTCGCCGCTTGATCCCCGGTGTCGAGGCAGCAACGACCTGATCCGTCAAGGCGCGCGCCTGGTTGAGACAGTGGATGACATTATCGATGCCTTGGGCGGCATGATCATGCCATCTGTTCAGGAGCCGGAACCAGACCTCTTTGATGTTGCCAAACCGGCCCCGCCCAGCGATCAGGAACTGGAAAATGCCCGAAACTTGATTGAGGAAAAACTGGGTCCGACACCGACGCCTATTGACGAACTGATCAGACAGTGCCATTTGACTGCGGCGATGGTATTTACCATTTTGCTGGAACTTGAACTGGCCGGGCGATTGGAACGCCACCCCGGAAATTTGGTTTCAGTATTATAGATCAATAGCTTAAGTGGCTTTTTGCTCACTGGGCATTTGACGGAACGTTATATATTTCGGAGCGAACATGGACGTCGTTGTCGTCGAGTCACCGGCCAAGGCCAAGACCATTAATAAGTATCTGGGCGATAATTTTATCGTTCTGGCAAGTTATGGTCACGTCAGAGACCTTCCCGCCAAGGATGGTTCTGTCCGCCCGGACGAAGATTTCGCCATGACGTATCAGATGGATCCGAAGTCGAAAAAACACATGACGGCCATTACCAAAGCCGTCAAAGGGGCAGAAAATCTATACCTCGCGACCGATCCGGATCGTGAAGGCGAGGCCATATCCTGGCACGTGCTGGCCGCCCTGGAAGAAAAGGGCGTGACCAAAGGTGTCGATATTCATCGGGTAGCCTTCAACGAAATCACCAAAACCGCCGTCAACGAAGCCATCGCCAATCCGCGCGATCTGGATATGAACCTGATTAACGCCCAGCAAGCCCGCCGGGCGCTGGATTATCTGGTTGGATTTACCCTGTCGCCGGTATTGTGGCGCAAATTGCCAGGCTCACGTTCCGCCGGACGGGTGCAATCTGTGGCCCTGCGCCTGATTTGCGAGCGCGAACTGGATATCGAAATATTCAAACCCGTTGAATACTGGTCCGTGCAAGCTGATTTCACGACACCGGCGGGTGACAATATGGTCACACGCCTGACAAACCTTGAAGGCAAGAAAATCGGCAAGTTCGATTTGCCGAACGAGGATGCTGCCACCCACGCTGTTCAGACTATACAGGCAGCCTCTTATTATAAGGTCGCCAAGCTCGAGACCAAAGAACGCCCGCGCAACCCCTACCCGCCTTTCACCACGTCAACATTGCAACAGGAAGCCTCGCGCAAGCTGCGCATGAGTGCCCGCCAAACCATGCAAACAGCCCAGCGCCTGTATGAAGGTATCGACATTGGTGGCGAGACGGTCGGTTTGATCACCTATATGCGTACAGATGGCGTCTACATGGCCAACGAAGCCATTGCAAACTGCCGGGACGTCATCGCCGAGGACTTCGGCCAGAATTATGTCCCCGACGCACCACGTGAGTATAAATCCAAAGCCAAGAACGCCCAGGAAGCCCACGAAGCCATTCGCCCCACAAGCCTTGCCCGCCGCCCCAAGGAACTGGAACGGGTGCTGGGTGCTGAGGAACTAAAGCTTTATGACCTGATCTGGAAGCGCACCATGGCCAGTCAGATGGCCTCGGCCCGCTTGCAGCAGGCTTCTATCGATATTGATGCTGGCGGTAACGCTACGTTGCGCGCCACGGGCCAAATCGTTCTGTTTGACGGTTTTCTCAAGCTGTACGAAGAAGGCAAAGACGATGATGCCAATGGCGATACGGAAGAAGGTCGGCTGCCAAAGGTCGACGAAGGTTCTGACCTGAACAGCGGCCCCGTCAAACCTGAACAGCACTTTACCCAGCCGCCGCCCCGTTTTTCGGAAGCGACCCTGGTGAAGCGCATGGAAGAACTGGGCATCGGTCGCCCATCAACCTATGCCAGCACCCTGTCAGTTTTGCAGGATCGCAACTATGTGCGTCTGGATCGCAACCGATTCTACCCGGAAGATCGTGGCCGGGTGGTAACGACTTTCCTGGACAGTTTTTTCCCACGATATGTGGAATATGACTTTACCGCCGACCTCGAAGCCCAGCTGGACGGTGTTTCAGCGGGTGAAGTTGACTGGAAAGTCTTGTTGCGTAATTTCTGGGGGCCGTTCAATGCTGCCGTTGATGAAACAGCGGATTTGCGCGTCCGTGAAGTTCTCGACAGGCTCGACGAAATTCTCGGGCCACACTTCTTCCATTCTGACGACCCGGAAGTTGATCCGCGCAAGTGCCCGACCTGTGGTGAGGGCCGCCTTGGTCTGAAGCTTGGTAAATTTGGCGCCTTTGTTGGCTGTTCCAACTATCCGGAATGCAAGTTCACACGCCAGTTGACCACATCAGGCGATGGTGTTGATGAAGGTCCGCGCCAAATTGGCCTACATCCTGAAAATGCCAAAATGATCACGGTTCGCAAGGGGCCATTTGGCAACTACATTCAGGTTGGTGAGATGGAGGGCGAAGAAAAGCCCAAACGCGTTGGCCTGCCAAAAGAACGCAGCCCGGCAGAAGTGGACATGGAAATGGCCCTGGCCTTGCTGTCCCTGCCCCGTGAAGTTGGCTATCACCCGGAGACCACCAAGAAAATTGTCGCCGGTATTGGTCGCTTTGGCCCTTTCCTGCGTCACGATCAGAAATATGCCTCTGTCAAAGGCGATGATGATGTCTTGACGATTGGCATGAACAGGGCTGTTCAGCTAATTGCCGAAGCCGATGCCAAGCGTGGCCAGGGACCGGCAGCATCTGTGCTGAAGGCACTGGGCAATCATCCGGAAGACGAAAAACCGATCAATGTACTGGACGGCAAATATGGCGCCTATGTCAAACACGGCAAAGTTAATGCCACCCTGCCAAAGGGTGTGTTGCCTGAAGATGTAACTATTGAACGGGCTTTGGAGCTTCTGGCCGCCAAGGCACCAAAGAAAAAGGCACCTGCCAAGAAGAAAGCGGCTGCTAAAAAGAAGAAAGCAGCGCCGAAAAAGAAAGCCGCTGCCAAGAAAAAGGCGGCCGCGAAGAAACCGGCAGCTAAAAAAGCGAAAGCGGCAGCTGATACCAGCCCAACCGCTGCAGAGGAATAGTCAGCAAAGTCTTTGGACAAAAAACCCCGCAAAACCAGGCATTTCCCTGACAAAAAAGATATCCTGACCTTTATTCAGGAAAGCCCCTCAAAAGTTGGCAAAAAAGAAATTGCCCGCGCCTTCGGCATCAAGGGTGACAAGAACCGCATGATGTTGAAGCGGGTCATCCGGGAAATGAAAACCGAAGGCCTTATTGAAAAAGGCCATCGGCGCAAGGTGCATGCGGCGGGTGAGCTACCACCTGTCACAATCATCGAAATCAGTGAGATTGATGTGGACGGCGAACTTTTCGCGCGGCCTGCCTCGTGGGACAGCGACCAGCCTCCGCCAAAGATTATTGTCACCCAAGGCCGCAGCGGCGCCAAAGCGATGGCACCGGGCGACCGGGCGTTGGCCCGTTTGAAGCACCTGTCTGGCGGCATGTATGAAGCCCGTATTATGCGGGAAATCGGCGGCAGCGAAGAAGAAGTCGTTGGTGTTTTCCAGCTGGTAAATGGCCAGGGCCGTATCCAGCCCACTGACCGTCGGGCCAAGTCTGATTATGCTGTCACGGGCGCAGACAGCCAAGGCGCTGCCCCCGGTGATGTCGTTCTGGCGGAAGTCGTTGACGGGCGCAAAATGGGCCTGAAACAGGCCCGTGTTCGCGAACTGGTTGGCCCCATGTCCGATCCCCGGACCTTCAGCCTGATTTCTCTGAAAAGCCACGGTATTCGCAATATTTTCCCCGATACAGCCCTGACAGAAGCAGAGAATGCCGTCGCGACCGGTCTTGGTGACCGCACCGATCTGCGCGATATCCCCTTGATCACGATCGATCCCCCTGATGCCCGCGACCATGATGACGCCGTTTGGGCGGAAGCGGATGATGATCCAAAAAATCCCGGTGGCTGGAAGGTTCTGGTTGCGATTGCTGACGTCGCGGCCTATGTCAAAACAGATTCCGCGCTGGACCGTGAAGCCTTGCTGCGCGGCAACTCGACCTATTTTCCGGACCGGGTTGTGCCCATGCTGCCGGAAGCGCTTTCAGCGGGCCTGTGTTCATTGGTACCCGACTTAGATCGCGCCTGTATGGCGGTCTATATGTGGTTGCGGGCCGACGGCAAGAAACTGCGACATGAATTTGTCCGGGGTCTGATGAGGTCCCGCGCCCGGTTCAGCTATGCCCAGGTGCAAACTGCCATGGATGGCACACCAGACGAGGCAACTGCCCCGCTGTTGGAAGATGTTATCAAGCCCCTGTATGGCGCTTACGCGTCCATTTGCGTGGCACGCGAAGCTCGCCAGCCCCTCGCGCTGGACCTGCCGGAGTTAAGCGTCAGTCTGGGCAAGGATGGCCGCGTCAGCCATGTGGCACCACGTGCCCGGCTGGATGCCCATAAGCTGGTCGAAGAGTTCATGATTGCGGCCAATGTCGCTGCAGCTGAGACCCTGGAGAAAAAGCGCAGTCCGTGCATGTACCGGGTTCATGACACCCCGGCGGATGACAAAGTGACGTCTCTGCGTGAATTTCTGGAAACACTGGATTACAAATTGGCCAAAGGCCAGGCGATTAAACCCCGGCATTACAACGCCATTCTGGCCAGTGTCAAAGGTACGGCACATGAGCCGTTGGTGAATACAGTTGTTCTGCGCAGCCAGTCGCAGGCCGTCTACAGCCCCGATAATCTCGGGCACTTCGGCCTTGCCCTTCAGCGCTATGCCCACTTTACGTCGCCGATCAGGCGCTACGCTGATCTTATGGTCCATCGCGGGCTGATTGCCTCGCTGGGGCTGGGTGAAGACGGCTTGGCCGACGATGCCGGCGAAAAGTTTGTTGAAATTGGCGAGCAGATATCTACCCTGGAACGGCGCTCTTCTGCGGCAGAACGTGAAGCCAATGATCGATATATGGCCGCCTACCTTGAATCCCGAACGGGAGCGACTTTTTCCGGACGAATTTCGGGCGTCGCCAGATTTGGCCTGTTTGTCACACTGGATGAAATCGGTGCCGATGGTCTGGTACCGATCCGGGACATCGGTTCTGAATATTTCCACCACGATGAAGTCAGCCACGCGCTGGTCGGCGAACATAGTGGAGATGCTTGGCGCCTGGGCGATACAGTCGAAGTCAAGGTTGTCGAAGCTGACGCGATTACCGGCTCTGTACGTTTGGAACTGTTATCCGAGTCGACCCTGAAAATAGCCCCCGGCAAGGGTGGAAAGAAAAATGACCGAAGACCGCCAAGCGGACGACGTGGCAAGCCGGTCAAACGAGGGCGGCCCAAAAACATCCGCCACTCCAATCGCAAATAGGCGATGTCAAAACAGCCCGCTGAAATTCTGTACTATCAAAAATCCGGAAATGGAATTATGCTCTCCTTTCATGGTGTTATGAACTCATAGCGGAAAAACTATGTTTGGCCTGTCGAAACTTTTTGCTGCACCAGAACCTCCTGCAAAGGCCTCGGACGACTTCATGCCTTGGCTGGATAGCTACAAACTTGGCATTCGCGCGATAGACGCAGATCATCGAACCTTGTTCGATCTCGTCAATTCTTTTGAGCGCAGTGTTCGCATGAAAGAAAGCACAGCTCAGGTTGCCGTTACGCTGGATGCTTTGGAAAGCTATGTTGCTGAACACTTTGCCCGCGAAGAAAAATACCTGGAAGTAGCCAAATACCCTGCAACTGAAGCCCATAAGGTGCTGCACAGGGATTTAGAGCAGGACATCAAGGATTACAGACAAGACTATCTCGATATGCCTGAAGACTTTGATACGGACGAATTTCTACGCTTCCTTAGCGACTGGCTGAAAGATCACATCCAGTCAGAAGATCTGGCTTATGTGCCTTTTGTAAAAGGTGCAAAGGAAAGTTAAGGTCGCGTCAGGTCAGGTCAGGCCTGAATCAAACAAGGCGTTTGCAAGATCTTCACTGAATGTTCCACCCTTCTTCACAATTGGCACAGCTTCGGGCAGCGCCACCAGACTTTTGTGGCCACGGTCAAAACTGGTAAACAGAACCACCGGAATATCTTTTGTCACGGGCATGGCGTTGAAAGCGCAGGCAAGGTCAACGCCGCTCAAACCGGGCAAAACCCCTGAAGCCATAACCATATCTGGTTTGGTGCGCACTGCGTATACCAGTGCCTGAATGGGGTCTTCAACATTGGAAACCCTGTAGCCACAGGCCCGGAGTTCTTTTTCGACGATCGTTGTTGCCGTACCCTTGGGCATAACCGTCATGACTTCGACGTCCAGAACCTGCATGTCGTCTATATCGAATCCAGCTCGTTTCACCGGCAAGGCACGAACGATTTCTGCGGTTTTGGGATCATCGGCGCCAAGCTGGCCTTCGATTACATCCCGCATACGGTCGAGGAATTTTTGCACGTCTACAATGATTGCCTGATGAAGGTCTTTTTCTGTTTCGATATAATCTTCAAGCCGGTGGGCAATAACAGAAACAAGTGGATAGCCAAAGGTTCCGCCCATGCCCTTCAGGCTGTGGGCAATACGGCGGAATTCAGACATCCTTCCCGGTGATTCAGGCCTGTTTTCACGAACTTCACTGACCAGTTCGTCAAGTGTTCCGAGACGATCATCCGCAGTGTCGAGAAATTCCCGGCGCATGCGTGCCATCATTTCTTCCATTGGGTTCACAGCTTCAGCCATCAAATATATCCGCCATCAAAAGTGCTAACTATACATCAAATAATCTAGCTCGGTTTTGCTAAAATACAAAGATCAGCTATCTGGTTTTCAAAAACACGCCTGCCCCCCCTGCCAGTTCAGGCATTGCGTAGAAGGGAGTTTGCCGCCATATACTTGTGCACTACCTCTTTGATCATTTACGGACCCTCATGACAATTTCTGCTGTACACAACGACCGCCCATGGTTTCAATCTGTAATGCGTGGCTTTCGACGTCGCTGCCCACACTGCGGCGAAGGCAAAATTTTTGCCGGATACGCGCGCGTTGCTGATGCCTGCGATCAATGCCATGAAGAGATGTTTCATCAGCGGGCAGATGACGCACCCCCATATTTTACGATCATGATCGTCGGGCACATTGTTGTTCCAGGTTTGTTGATGATGGAGCGTTCTTTCGCGCCCCCGACCTGGGTTCAGATGTCCGTCTGGTTGCCAATGTCGTTGCTATTGACTCTTTCGCTTCTGCCCTTGGTCAAGGGTGCAATTGTTGGTCTGCAATGGAGCTTGCGCATGCATGGCTTCGGCGGTGAAAGTGACAAAGTCTGATGACTGTATCAACAATCGTTCGCCCTCGGGATGCTGCGAGCCTGATCCCTTATCGGCGCAGTAATGCAGGCAAAATTGAAATTCTAATGGGCCGTCGCCATGTAAAGCACAGCTTTGTGCCTGAATATTACGTCTTTCCCGGCGGTCGTGTTGACCCCGATGACCGACGTGCTCTGGCAGCGACAGAAGCCCGTGATGACGTAACGACCCGGGTTGCCCGTTCTTGCAGGAATGACCGCGCCAAGGCCAGAGCATTTGCCATGGCGGCTATTCGTGAAACCTATGAAGAAACAGGTCTGATGTTGGGCAAACCAGGTGGGCACATTGCCGAAAATCAGCCGGAAACCTGGCGCCATGTTGCTGATTCCGGATTTGCACCCGACCTGCTATGTCTCGATTACGTGGCCCGGGCGCGGACGCCAACGCAGTCCCCTATTCGCTTCGATGCCCGTTTTTTTGTCGCAGACGCCAGCCAAGCTGAAGGCGAACTGGCAGGCAGCGGTGAGCTTGAAGATCTGAAATGGCGGAACCTTGAGCAGTGTATGAAGCTGCAATTGATCGATGTTACAGAATTTCTGTTGGGCGAATTTTTACCGGATTATTTTGAAAACCCGCCAGTGCAATCTTCTGACCGTTCGGTTCCGTTTTTCTGCTTTGTCGGTATGAAATCGCGTGTGCTGAATGCCTGACAAGGCTGTCACCGATAGTGACAGTACGATGACACCTGAAGTAATTCGCCTGAGCTTCACGGCCTTGCTTGCCGCTGTCGCGGTATTCGGCTTTACGCTCGGCATCAGTTTTCCAATGCTGGCTCTGGCGCTGGAATCCTTCGGATTAACGAACGAGATGATTGGCTACAACCATGCCATGACAGCGTTTGGCATCCTGGTATCATCCTTTTTCCTGCCTGGCCTTACACGTCGCTTTGGCGCACTCAAAATTATGGTCGTCAGCGTTGTGATGACCGCCACTTGTTTTCTGTTGTTGGGGCTTGTTTATGATGCCAACGCCTGGTACCTGATCAGATTTGTCTTGGGCATGGCTATCAATGGTCTCTTTCTGATGAGTGAAACCTGGATAAATACCATAGCCAACGACAGTAATCGTGGACGGTATATTGGAATTTACGCAACGGTTTTGGCCGCTTCTTTTGCCGCAGGCCCCTTGCTGGTCCCCATTCTGGGATTTGATACCTTGAAGCCCTTCGTCGTTTGTTCTGTTATCGTTTCCATGGCGCTGGTTCCGTTGTGGTTTGCCCGCAAAATTGTTCCCGAGATAGAAGCTCATCCATTTGGCCTGGACATATTCAGATACTTTTTCCTGATTCCGACCATCATGGGCGCTGTATTGCTGATCGCTTTCATTGATTTTGCTGCCTTTGGCCTTTTGCCTGTATATGCGGTCAAACATGGATTCGAGAAAGAAATTGCCACTGCCATGTTATCGATGGCAGCACTTGGCAATGTTTTCCTGCAACTGCCAATTGGCTGGGTGTCGGACCGAATTAATCGCTACACGGCTCTCATACTGACAACCACAATTACCCTGATCGCATCCTTGTTGGTCCCGTATGCAATCGACACCAGTTGGCTTGTTTGGCCGTTACTGTTTATCTGGGGTGGGTTTGCATACGGTATCTTCACAATTGCTCTCGGAATTATCGGCCAACGCTTTCAAGGCGCGGCTCTTGTTTCCGTAAATGCCACAACTGCCATCGTCTGGGGCATTGGCGGTATTTTTGGCCCACCTGTCGGCGGTGTGGCGATGGACGTCTCAGGCCCTGATGGATTGATGTGGTCGGTGGCCGGTGCTTGCATATTGTTTCTGATTTTGGCTATTTATCGACATCCAGGCGCTTTGACGAGATCAAGCTCTTGACTTCGCCGTGATAGTGGCTATTTTCCGCGTTCATCATATATCAACCGCCCATTTGGAGGCGTCGTTATGGCCAAATCAGCCACACAGAAGATCAAACTAGTCAGTACTGCGGATACCGGTTTTTATTACGTTACGAAGAAAAACCCCCGCAACATCACCGAGAAGATGGTGCTGAAGAAATACGACCCGGTCGTGCGCAAGCACGTCGAGTTTAAGGAATCGAAAATCAAATAAAGATTCCGCGGAACGGAAACATCGCCTCATGTAATTTTTTGGGCGTGATGTGTCGGTTTCCTGAGTGAACAAGGCCGCCTCTGAGGCGGCCTTTTTGCGTGGCATTCTTTTGAAGTGGCATTCTTCTGAAAAAGTCTCGATGATAAAGTCTCGATCCGACCAGTGTTGGCCTCTGGCCAAGCCAGTGTTGGCCGGTTGTTAATCTTCGGCGGGAGGACCGTCGATGATGACGACGCGATTTCTGCCATCGTGTTTGGCTTTGTACAATGCATCGTCAGCGCGTTTGATCATGGTTTCCGGCACATCTCCCGGACCTGAGACCGTAACGCCCAAGCTGACTGTGACGACCAGTTCACCGACGTCAGCGCTAACCTTGAAGGGTTGTTCAGCGACAAAGCCCCGCAGACGCTCTGCAACAGTTTGCGCAACCGTCAAATCTGTTTCAGGCATAACAATCATGAATTCCTCGCCGCCATAACGAGCGGCCAGATCGATACCACGCACATTCTGTTGAATGCGGTGGGCAAATTCCTTCAAGACTTCGTCGCCGACATCATGACCATGGGTGTCGTTCACCGCTTTGAAGAAATCGATATCCAGCATCACCAGTGAAACAGGCCGTCCCCCTTCAACAGCCCGGCGAACCAGATTGCCAAGGTGGGATTCCATGTATCTGCGGTTATGCAGCCCCGTCAACACATCCGTGACCGCCATTGCCATGGAAAGCTGATAGTTTTCTCGCAAGCGATCCTGATAGCGTTTACGCCGGATCTGGGTCAGCGCCCGCGCCAGCAATTCATTGCGGTCAATCGGCTTCATTAAATAGTCGTTGGCACCGATATCCAGCGCTTTGACAAGCTGGTCAATTTGATTGTCTTCAATCAAAACCAAAATAGATGCCTGGCGGGTATCGTCCATTGTGCGCAAGTTGGAACACAACCGTAAACCATCACTGGAACGCAAAAGCAGACTGACAATAATCAGATCAAAATTACCGTATCGAGCAACATCCAGGGCCTTTTCGGGCTCCGAGACGACGGTTACCTGGTTATCCACTTCCAATGTCGAGGTAATAACGCGACCATCAGCAATGCTATCGTCAATGACCAGGATATTGGCACCAGTGGTATCCAGGTTCAGAACCGCGCCTTCTTCGCCCAGAACACCCATTTCACTGGACGTTTGTTCGCGCAGACGAAATTCATCCATCATCATTTTGAGGCGAACCAGCGAGCGCACGCGGGCAAATAGCGCCACATCGTTAACCGGCTTGGTCAGAAAGTCATCTGCACCAGCTTCCAGGCCGCGCACCCGGTCGCCGGGTTCACTAAGCGCCGTCACCATTACGATCGGAATATGGGAAAGTTTGGGGTCAGCCTTTACGATGCGGCAGACTTCAACGCCGTCCATCTCCGGCATCATGACGTCCAACAGCACGATGTCAGGTGGATCCTCGGCCATGGACGCCAGCGCATCCCGCCCGTTCATAGCGGTCGCCACTTCGAAATACTCGGCCGATAGTTTGGCTTCAAGCACTTTCACATTTGGCAATATGTCATCAACAACAAGAACGCGGGCAGGCATTGAATTCCTTTATCACTACTGGCGAAGCTCAGTACCGGAATCTACCCGGTAATAAACGAAACTGGATTATTCACTTCCAATAAATTGCTGAACAGTCGAGATCAATTCGTCAATGCGAATAGGTTTGGCGATATATGCTTCACAGCCGCCTTCTCGAATTCGGTCTTCATCGCCTTTCATGGCGAAGGCAGTTACAGCCACAACCGGAATTGATTTCAATTCGTCGTCGGCTTTGATCTGGCGGGTTACTTCAAGGCCCGAAACGCCAGGTAACTGGATATCCATAAGAATCAAATCAGGTTTGTGCTCGCGCGCCAAGGCCAAGGCATCGTTACCATCCCGGGTTTGCAAAGTCTCGTAATTATGTGCTTCCAGCAAATCATGAAACAGTTTCATGTTCAGTTCATTGTCTTCAACAATCAGAATTGTCTTGGCCATATTACTTCTTTCCGCCGTCCCAGAGATTCGTTGAAGAGGAAACCCCTCCTCCTGCACCAATTTATCCAGTGTCACAGTACCCGACTTAATAGGATAAAGCCCTGAAGTGATTCATACTTTGAGATTCTCCGACCAAAGAAAGTCTCAAAATATGCAGCAATTACTTGGCAA
>Ga0233443_1000075_pt1 | contig 121858 bp, 107 predicted proteins | sample SI_123_September_2_FD_182784 | JGI IMG/M metagenome (GOLD analysis project Ga0233443, IMG submission 182784) | Seawater microbial communities from Saanich Inlet, British Columbia, Canada - SI_123_September2016_200_MG | ecosystem: Environmental > Aquatic > Marine > Inlet | place: Canada...
CCGAGTGGTTGAAGGCACTGGTCTTGAAAACCAGCGAGGGTGCAAGCCCTTCGTGGGTTCGAATCCCACCCCATCCGCCATTTTTTTTGGCTAAAGGGTTGTAAATGCGATTTTCAGTCACATTTATTTAACCATAACGTTCAAATATGTTTACGAGTTGCAGCCTGTAAAGGCTGGTGTCGAAAAGGCAAACCGCTGGAAACGGTGGGACGCAAAGTCACGTATCTTAGAATTTGAAGGCAATTTCCTCAGGTTCAGATGGACGGACTACCGAAAGGAACGAGTTAATGAACGCCCCAAAATCCGGACCACTTGGAAATTCGAAGCTTATATTGGCTGTCGTTGCAGGTAGTTTTGTTGCTTTTTCCCTGGCCTTTTCTCCTGCCAATGCCGAAAAACTTTACTCTAAACTGACTAAAGAAGATGCTGCGGAGCTTTCCGGACCGTTGAAGACCTTCATTTGCCTCGGCGAACGTCTGGTACCGGACTGGTGCGGTGATTACCTTGACTTCAAATTGAACGCCAAGGTCCGTGTTGAAAATGTGGTCAGCAAAGAAAATGCAGCAACCGGTCCTCTGACATTTGAGCAAGAGATTGCCCTCCAGCCAGATTTTCTTGATATTCCCGAGGATGTCGCCGTTGTTCCACCCAAACCCGAAGTGGTACAGGCAACAGCCCGTGAACGGGAATGGAAAGTGTTTTTGGGGGCCGGTAATTTCACCGGATTAACGGTTGAAAATCTTGAATTGTTGATCGAGATGGCGAACTCAAATTCACACCCGGAGGCAAATGAAATTCTCGGTTTTGCCTATACGAACGGCAGCGGTGTTGTTGGTAAAAGCAAGGTTAAGGCCTATCGCCACTACGGCATTGCCTATCTTAAAGGCATGGTCAGGGTAAAGCCGAATATGGATGTGCTCTGGAAAAAGTTTTCCAAGTCCGAGCAATTTTCACTTGTCCACGAATTCAAGAAACTTAAGGACGAGGCGAAATACATTTCGACATCAATGAACAACTAGAGCGCTTTCAGATATAATTGTGTTCTTGAATACACTCAATTATCTGAAACGAGGTCCCCCATGTCGACCGTATCTGCAAACGCAACAACCAGCCCTGACAATGATCCCCGCGTCGAGGCTGTGTATGACGATATCCGCGAAACCCGCGGTGCCGACTTTATTAACAATTTCTGGCGTTATCTGGCATTTGATCCAGCGTTGCTTGAGCAAACCTGGGCAGACGTCAAAGCCGTTATGGCAACGCCTTCAGAACTTGATCCCCTGACAAAAGAGATGATCTACATGGCGGTCTCAATCGCCAACAGCTGTACATACTGTGTTCATTCACATACAGCGGCGGCAAAGGCAAAGGGCATGACAGATGCACAATATGCTGACTTGCTGCGTGTCGTATCGACGGCCGCCAAAACCAATCACCTCGTGACAGGTTTGCAGGTCCCTGTTGATCCCGAATTTGATTGTGAACAGGAAAAATGATCAAGCTTTGTCAAGAATTTTGCGCAACGACACAGCCAGTTCCCGGCGATTGAACGGCTTGGTCAAAAGGCTATTTTGCAACTCCTGATCAAAGCTGTAGTGGTCAAAATCGTTGTACTTCTTTTTTGGCGTAAATCCTGATGTCAGCAAGACCTTCAGCCCTGGACGATGTGCGCGGGCCAGGTCCGCAAGGTGATAACCGTCAATTCCCCCGGGCATCACAACATCACTAAAAAGCATATCGACCGGGGTATCACTTTCAATTATCTCCATGGCTTTGCGACCATTCGACGCCGTGAGAGTTTTGTACCCAAGTGAAGACATGAAAATTTCTGTGACCCGAACCAGGTTGCTTTCGTCATCAACAATCAAAACCGTTTCTGTGCCGGTTGGCGCTTTCTCATCAATGACTTCAGGCGGCATTGATGGTTTGGCATCGGTTGAGGCCCGGGGCAGGAACATGCGAAAGGCGGTCCCTTCTCCCGGTACAGAATATATGTTGATGTGGCCTTTGCTGCGCTGGACAAAGCCGTAAACCATGCTCAAGCCCAGCCCGGTTCCCTTGCCGGTTTCTTTGGTTGAGAAAAAGGGTTCAAAAACCTTTTCAAGATTGGCCGAATCGATGCCGGTGCCGGAATCCTGAACCGTTATCATGACGAATTCGCCAGCCATGCCGCCGGGATGGCTTTTGACATAATGATCATCCAGAACCTTGTTCTCTGTCTCGATAGACAGAACGCCCCCGTCAGGCATGGCGTCGCGGGCATTGATCGATAGATTGAGCAAGGCCTCTTCCAGTTCATGCGGATCAATCACAACCGGCCACAAATCATCCGCAAGCCATGTCTCGACCGTGATGGCGGATGTCAGTGTCCGCTTGACCAGGTCTTTCAGGTCCAGAATGAATTCATTGACCAGAGTAACTTTTGTTTCCGCAGAGTCACGACGGGAAAAGCCAAGTAGTCGCTTGGTAAGAATGGCTGCCCGTTCCGAGCCTTTCATCGCCATTTCAAAATGTTCAGTAGCACTGGAATCCTTGCCGATGACATCCATCCCAATTTCCAGATTGCCGATGACAATGGCCAGGATATTATTGAAGTCATGCGCGATACCGCCCGTCAGCTGGCCCACAGCTTCCATCTTTTGGGCTTGCCTGAGTTGCTCAGAGAGCTTGCTCTGATCCTCTTCGGCCAATTTTCGTCGCGTAACGTCGCGGATGGTGACGGTCAGAAAGTCGTCTCCATTGACAGACCAGGAAGATGTGGAAACATCAACAAATACTTCTTCATCATTCTTCGTTACGGCCTTTATTTCGACAACCGTATCGTCGTTGCCAGCGGATGTTCTGAACCATCTTTCGCCAATATTTTCAGCTTTGATCCTTGTGTCTTGTTTCACCAGAATATCAATAGACTGACCAACAGCTTCAGGTGATGTGTAGCCAAATATTGTTATGGCTGCATTATTCCAGTTCAGGATCTTGCCTGATCCATCTGTTGTGATGATCGCGTCATGAGACGATTCGAAGGCGGCACGATAACGTTCTTCACTATTGCGCAAGCCTTCGGACGTTTCCGCAACTTTCTCAATCATACCATTGATGGCATCAACGACTGTGTCCAGTTCATCCAGCCGTCCAGGAGACTTGACCCGATCCAGTTTGAAAGGAGACGTCTTGCCGTCCAGTTCAATCAAGGCCGCATGCATCGCCAGTTTATCAAGGTGGCGGGTAACTGTACGCCGGAACAAAATATAGATGGCACCAATGACGCAAAAAATCAAAATGCCTATGCTCAGAAGCCTTTGCATGGTGTGAGCAAAAAGGCCGGCATAAACTTTGCTTATACTGGCTTGAATGCGAAGCGTGGCGAATTGTTTGCTTTCACCATTGTGGTTAATCGTCAGTTGGAAAATGCGTTCCAATGCCTCCCCGCTGACCGGTGTGCCAGCGACCCACTTCGAATTATTATCAGATACTATTTCAAGATATTCGATTTCCGACATACCGAGCAAACTGCTCAGATTCAGCTTGATCAAAGGCTCATCCAGGGCCCAGACAACCGACGACAAACTGTTGATATGGCTATTCTCAATTTCGTTGAATCGGGTGTTTATTTCCGCAATATCAGACCGATAATCGAAAAAAACCTGAATGCTGATCGTGATGGCAGTGATGCAAAACCCGATCACGGCAGTCGTAAACATAAGACGGCGGGCGATGCTGCGCCGTGTTCCCCTGGATGCCGTTGTCAACGAGGGGAATGTCGATGAGAAATTATCATCCTTTGAGGAATTTTTTGACGAGATATGGGTGGTTGGTTGGGGCACGGAAAACGGTTACTCCAGAAACAACCGCCGGGACAAACGGTGTGCGCCAATTATCCAACAACGCTACCCTGAAAACAACACGGAAAAATGTTGAAGTTTTTCAATTTAGAGAAGCAACAAACGGCACAATACCCGCCAAATATGCGGGCCTCAGGTCGGTTGCCCAAGCCTTGTGCGCAACTCTACTATTTCAAATACCAGCGCCCCCACCCCACGTGCTGTGGCCAATGCAATGACAACGGCACCCAGGATCGGAACAACCGCTAGTAGCCACAAGACGGACAACCCCAGTGCTGTCGCTCCAATTCGGTACAGGGGTTTGCGGGTTGCATCATGTTTGGCCCAGGAAATCATCCGACGGCCCAACACATAGGAGGAGCCAAACTGTCCGGTGATAACCATCAGGAAATAAACAGCGATCAACAAGATTCCCAAAGGTAAACCGATCGCAGAAAACACGAGTAACGAAATCAACAACGGGCCGCCAACCAGAACGGCAAGACCAAGACCAACGCAGGCCCAGTTGCGGCCTCTGGATTGGCGATCAAGAGCCGGGAACAGCTTGGGGATCGTCAGGACAAAGGCAGAGGCCAGAATGATCAGGCCAATCACCAGCACAATATGCGTGGCACCAGCCATGGCAAACATGCCACCTTCACGGTCCATCATGCCTTCGGATTGCATAAACGTAACATCGCCACCAATTTCCGCCTGGTCTGAAAGCTGGATTACTTCCGGCGAATGATAAATCAGGTCACCGGCTATACGGGCTGATGGTAATATTCTTATGGAATTCGCCGCGATCTTGGCGTCGCCATCGATGCGGCCGGAAATAATAACTTCACGGGCCCCTACCCTGAGATCGCCTATGATATGTCCACTGATCCGGACTGTGCCGGCACCAAGGGTTGTCTTGCCAGTAATCGTCGCGCTGTCCCCAATTGTTAACACACCGGCACTAGCCAGGACATTACCGTTGATACGCTGATGCAAAGTCAATTTCCCGGCTGCGGCCCGTAAATCGCCGTCCACATCACCGGTGAAATCAAGTTTGCCACCGATTGCCAGGGCATCTCCCTTGATGTCTCCTGAAACTTTCGCCTTGCCAGCAAAAATGGAAACTGCATCCAGAACGTCAGCTTCCATGGAAAGATTGCCTGCCATAGCCATCAAACCGCCCTGAATTGTCTTGGTGACATCTATCCTGCCGCCGACAACCAATACATCGCCCTTGATATTCGAATTTACTTCTATTTCGCCGCCGGCCGCGATCAAATCAGAGGCTATCTCCGCCTCAATCAAAAGTTTGTCAGCCGAGATTATCAGGTCCGAATCGAAATTTCCCTTTTTGACCGTAGTCACTTCAAAGCCTGCTGCTGTATGAGCTGAAAGCAGGCCAATTGTGACCACTGTCCCAACCAGACTGTGTTTAACGGCGCTGACTATTTTCATACCCAATCCTCATTGCCAGAATTTGCAATTCTATTGCTGTCGCTGGAGTTATTGTCATTTTTTTCGCGGCCCTCAACGGATAGATCCTTGCTGTCAGAACCTGATACCCAGTCCATCAGTTCCTGTGGCAGGAACGCGGCTGCTTCAGCAAAACGTCCCAGGTTGCTGAGCCCGCGATACAAAACATCCCTTGCCCGGCCACCCATTGACGGATCCAGGGCCGCCATATCAGATTCAGCGGACAGAATGCGTTCTTTCAGGGTCGAAACTATCTTGCCGCTGACCTCGGTTTGCACATCCAGGACGTTGTCCAGCTTGCGGTCGTATCGTCCGCCCCAAATATGAACGCCGGTTTTTGGGTCAACCAGCTGGGCGGAAACACGAACGCGGTCGCCCACAGTCCGAACGCTGCCCTCCAGACGGTACCCAACCTTGAGGGACTGAAGGTCTTTGGCGTCCGGCTTGGTTTCGCCCAGCTTCAAAATGCGCAAATCCCCATTGGACGAAAGCGCGGTCATCAAATCTTCAGTCAGTCCATCGGTAAATGATTTTTCCGCTGTACTTTCGCCGATTATACGAAAAGGCTGAAGGGAAACGACAGGTGTTCCAGGTGAAGGTGTTGTTCCGGTTCCGCCACCAGATCCGCTACCTGGTCCGCCACCTGGCGAGAAAAATACAACGGCCAGAAATAACAGACCGATAGCTGCAATAAAGCGTAAAGGGGTAATTGGCCCTATTCTGAGAGCACCGTGTTTGCGCGACGTGCTCGATTCCAAAAGCACACGATAGTGTTTCAGCGGCTTGCCGATATGCTTCAGCTTTTTGCTGCCCAAATCTTCAAATTCAAGATCAAGCCGGTTTTTTACTTGTTCATATGCCAGAGCCGATATGGTGATGCCGCCATGATCAGCCAGGCTTTCCAGGCGGGCGGCGATGTTGACGCCATCACCGTAAATGTCTTCCTTGTCGACGACTATTTCGCCGACGTTAATGCCCATGCGGAAATCAAACCTGGTATTGCGACTACGCCCGGCATTTCGTTCCTCCAGGGCGGTCTGCATTTCTACCGCGCAACGAACGGCTTCTGTCGTAGTGGGAAATTCGGCAAGAAAGCCGTCGCCTGTATGTTTTACGATCCGCCCCCCGTGAAGCTCGATACGAGGGTCAATGATTTCTCTGCGGGCGAACCACCAGTCTTCCAGGGTGGTGTTTTCATCCGTTTCCATCAAGCGGGTATAACCAGCAACATCGGCTGCAAGGACGGCAGCCAGTTTGCGCGTTACAGCCTCATCGCTCATGCAGGAATGCTCACATACGGTTTGCCCGATTGCGGGACGCAATGGGCTTGCATTTATATTTAGGCAAGCTGGCTGCAAATTGTAAGAGTAAATACTGTATTTACTGTTCACAGGTTGCACCTGTGGGCTGGTCCTGGCATTCTGGCGACTGCGCTAACCCCCTGCGGACTGGAAATACGATGATAGCTGTCGAAGGATTACAAGCCTGGCACCAGGTAGCTGAAGGCGGTAACGCTGATGCTTTGAAAAAATTGTTGGATGAAAATGCAGTGTTTCATTCGCCGGTCGTTCACACGCCGCAAGAAGGCAAAGCCATTGTTTTTTTATACCTGGCTTCTGCTTTTCAGGTTTTCCGGGATTCGGATTTCAGGTACCTGAGGGAAATCGTTCAGGGGGATACAGCAGTACTGGAATTTGCCGTGACGATTGACGATATCGAAATAAACGGGGTCGACATGATCAAATGGAATGATGACGGTAAAATCATTGATTTCAAGGTAATGGTCCGACCGCTGAAAGCCGTCAACATGTTGCACCAGCAAATGAAGGCGATGCTTGAATCAATGAGCTGAAACACTTTTCCTTTCGGGTACTGATCTTTACCGGGGACTGACAAATATCTCAGGTTTGCCTGACAGACAAATTGACCTATTCTCAACATCGGGGATAGATGAAATGACAATTTACAAAAATGAACCCGTAATCCGCTTTATCGGCAGTGTCGTTGCCTTTGGGTTTCTTGTGATGGGGCTTTATGCGATCTTTGGCGCAAGTTCGGAACTACCTGAACTGAACCAGGACCGGGCTTTCTGGTTCGGCATCACCAGTATCATTGCATCGGTTTTTGCCCTGGTGCTTTCGTGGCTGATAAAGGATATTCGCGGCGTCTGGTGCGCCCCTCCCCGGCGCAATATATTTGACGATTGAAATTGCTCCGTATGGTCATATTCCACAAAATGATGGGCAGAATTGTCGGTCTCAAAGGCATTCTGCTGATCGTGATATTCGCAATGACCGGTATTGCCATGTCCGCCGCACCCGTTGCCGCTGAAAGTGCGACTTTACGCATCTGTCACGAAGACAAATCCTATTTTCCTTTTCTTGGAGTGGCCACAGATCGTGACGAAGCTTATCCTGGTATTTTGCTGGAGCACATCTATGGGGCGCTTGGCCGTCTGTCCCTGAAATCCACCTTGATCAAGGCACCCTGGAAACGCTGCCTGAAGATGCTTGAGCACAATGAAGTTGACGCTACGTTTGCGGCTATCTACACACCTGAAAGAGAACGCTTTGCCCGGTTCCCCATGGCAAATGGCAAGCCGGATTCAGCACGAGCCATTCAGCAGGTGGAATATCCGGTTTTTAGCCAAATCCAGGGTGCGGAAATTTGGAATGGCAAATCTTTCATTTCAGAGAATATCGTTGTGGCGGCTCCACTGGGTTACGTCGCTGCGGCAATGTTGAAAAAATCGAGCCATAGCCCGGCTCATAACGTAAGTCTGACCGACGGTTTGAAACTGATTGACAAAGGTCGACTGGATGGGTTTGTCGTTGAACGTTTCATTGGTTTGAAGGCCCTGGAAAGCCTGAAGCTGTCCGACAGGTTCCGTCTCTCGAAGAAGCCTTATCTGGTGGCCGACTGGTTTGTTATTCTAAGCCACGGTTTTTATAAAGATCATCCGGTATTGGCTGAGCAGATCTGGACAGAAATCGGCGCCTCCCGGACCCGGAACAACAAGTCGTTAATCAAAAAATATTTGGCCCATGAACGGGACCGCAAATAGTACCTGTCAACCTGCAGCCAGTTTCGCATATTGCCCGGAAAAATATAGCAAGGGATTGGCGTCTTCAATTTGCGTGCATTGTTCGACCCGGCCGATGAAAATGATGTGATCGCCACCATCAGCTGTTGAATACGGGCGGCACTCGAATGTGGCCATGGTACCAGCCAGGATCGGTGCACCATGCTCGCCAGTTGACCACTGCGTATCGCGCCATTTTTCCTCTCCGGCAATCGAAAATTTTTGCGAGACCTCCATCTGATCCTGGGCAAGGACATTGACGGCATAACTGTCGGCATTCTCAAATAACCCGATACTGCGGGCATCCCGCGCCAGGCTAAAAAGAATTAAAGGTGGATCAAGGGAGACCGAGTTAAATGAATTTACGGTCATACCATGCGGCACCCCTTCCTTATCCACACAAGTCACGACCGTAATACCGGTCGCAAAACGTGACAGACAATTGCGAAACACATGCGGATCAAAATTCATTTCGGTTTGGCCTCGGGCTGGATAGATGATACTGACGGGATAATGTCACATATTGTATAAAATCAAACGCCATCGTGATACAGGCCTTAAATCGAAAGACTGAAATGTCCCTTTCAAATGATTCTCTCGTGTTGTTGCACACCGCTCAGTCCAATGTTGATCTGTTTTCGTTTTTACTGGCGGAATTGGCCCCGGAAATTCCGACGCGACACCTCATGCGGGATGACTTGTTGAAAGCAGCCTTCGCTGAAGGGGTCCTGACAGACACTATTCGTCAGCAAACGTCCGATCTGCTTTATGCCCAAGCTTGTGACAATGCCGGACTTGTGGTTTGCACGTGCTCGACAATTGGTCCCGGTGCGGATGATGCCGCAGATAAATCAGTTGCCGAGGGTTTGGCAGCCGTTTTGCGCATTGATCGACCGATGGCTGAAGACGCGGTCCGGCGGGCAGATCATCTGGTCGTTGCCGCGACTTTTAAAACAACGTTGACGCCGACGCTCGATCTGGTCAAACAAGCGGCCGTAGAGGCTGGCCGCACGGTTACGATTGAGCCCTGTCTGATCGCTGACGGCAAACGATTGTTTGAAGCTGGTGATATGGACGGTTATTTACCTGCCATTGCCCGGGGACTGGAAGACGCAGCCAAATCCACGGAACTTATCGTCCTGGCGCAGGCTTCCATGGCACCGGCCCTGGACAGGCTATCGGCGCCCCGCCCGTTCCCGTTCTCAGCAGCCCGCGCAGCGGCATCCTCAGTGCCATCGAAATCTGGCGTCAGAAGTTCGCTTGAGACGTTGATCTTTGACTGTTGCCTGTTGAATTTGTTTCACCGGCCACTCCCTTGCACCCCATGGCGACGCTGTGCAGTATGGCCTGCTTTTCAAAAGAGTGATCAAACCGTTTTGTTTTGAGGATTTTCGGCCATGAAGTTTTCCATCAATATTTCTACTATGTTCCAGGAGCTGGATATCCTCGACCGTTTTCAGGCCGTGAAGGATGCCGGTTTTGATGCCGTTGAAATTCAGTTCCCGCATACCACACCTGTCGCAGATATCGCATTAGCCGCCGAAGCCGCAGGCGTTGAAGTGGTTTTGTTTAACGTCCCACCAGGTGATTTTGCGGCCGGCGAACGTGGCCTGGCTGCCCTGCCCGGACGAGAACAGGATTTCCGGTCTGCGATCAAAACGGCCTGTGACTATGCGCGAGTGTTGAAGCCCATCGGTATCAATGTCCTGGCGGGTATTCCTGGCCCGGATGCGGATAAAGATGCTTGTTGGAAAACCCTGGTTGCTAATCTGAATTATGCGGCATCAGAATTTGAGGCCGTTGGCACCAAGGCCCTTGTTGAACCCCTGAACGATCGTGATGTCCAGGGTTTTTTCATCCCCACGTCTGAGCTGGTTGTCCAGGCGATTACGCAAGCTGGACACAAAAACCTGGCCTTGCAATATGATTTTTACCATGCCCGCATGATGGAGACAGATCCGGTCGCGGAACTGGAACGCTGGTACGATCACATCGCCCACATGCAATTTGCTGATAATGGTGGGCGCCACGAGCCCGGTACCGGTGACATCGACTGGCAAGGTGTTTTCACGACCATTCACAAGCTGGGCTATACTGGTTGGGTTGGTGCTGAATATATTCCAAGCGGGGCCACAACGGACAGTCTGGACTGGCTGCCGACATTCTCCGACTGGGCCGGCATTAATTCATAAGGTCGAGACTTGTTAAGGAAGAAACTTGTTAGGGAAGAAACTATGAGCATTGACTACATCGCGACCCCTGCCCTGATCCTGAACCGCTCCCGCTTGAGCCGCAATGCGGATCGCATGAGCAAGCGCCTGGCAGATATGGGTGTGCGTTTGCGCCCCCACATGAAAACCGCCAAGTCTGCTGACGTAGCGCGGCTTGCAACCAAAGATCACTTTGGCGGCGTTACCGTATCGACCGTGGCCGAAGCCCGCTATATGGCGGAAAAAGGTATCAAAGATATTTTTTATGCCGTGGGCTTGTCGCCAGGCAAGGTCGCTCCTCTGGCCGAAATCCAGGCCTCGCACGACGCTGTGATTACGGTCCTGACAGACAATGTTGATGCCCTTAATGCCGTTGCAACTGAAGCCCAACGGCTTGAAACTTCCTTTCCGGTATTGGTCGAGGTTGATTGTGGTGGTGGTCGTGCCGGGCTGGTTGCGGATGATCCGGATTTGATTGATGTAGTCAAGGCAATCGTTGCTGCCCCGGTCCTGGAATTTGCGGGTATCATGACCCACGCCGGACAATCCTATGGCTGCAACAGCACAGAGGAAATGGCCGATGTCGCAGAGGTAGAGCGCGCCACTCTTGTTGAGGTTGGCCAAATGCTGGCGGATCAGGGCTTTGACTGCAAAACATTGACGACCGGCTCGACCCCGACCGCAGCCCATGCCCGTTCCATGGAAGGCATCACGGAAGCACGACCAGGCGTTTACATGTTTTCCGATGTCATGCAGGCGCATTTTGGCTGGGGCACAACGGATGACATCGCGGTCAGCGTTTTGGCCACTGTCATCGGGCACCGCAAGGATCTGGATCAGTTGTTGATCGATGCCGGTGGTCTTGCTCTCAGCAAGGATCGGGGTATGGAAAGCCGCGACCCGAATATTGGCCTTGGCGTTGTCTGTAATACCCAAACCCAACCAATCAAGGGTCTTTATGTTGCGGACAGCCACCAGGAACATGGCATCGTTAAGGCAGCTGAAGGTTCCATCATCCCCTGGGATGACATGCCCGTCGGCTCACGTGTCCGGGTGTTGCCCGTGCATGCCTGCATGACGGCCGCGGCGCATGATTATTATAATGTTGTGGATGAAGATTCAGACGGTAATGAAGACTTCTCGTCATTGACCATCTGGCAGCGCCAGAATGGCTGGTATTAATAAAACGATATGACCTCTACTTTGCTTCCACCACCTCCCAAACAGTTTAACCTCGCCCATTGGTGCCTGGCCGAAAATGTGCGTCTCAGGGGCGACAAAACGGCCATGATCCTGGCGCACCTGGACGGTGCCGGATTTGCCGACGAACGCTGGAGTTTTCGCGAATTCGAAGATTGTATTTTACGCATGGCAGCTGGCCTGAAAGCCACCGGCAATTTACAGCGCGGAGACCGCGTCATGTTGCGGCTGGAAAACGGCATTGATTATTGCCTGCTGTTTTTCGCCTGCCTGGCTGCGGGATATGTCCCACTGCCCTCTTCGTCTCAATTAACCGCCGAAGAAGCGGCCTTTTTGTTATCTGACTCAGGTGCCCGCGCCATCGCCATGGCAGACGGACTGGCCCTTGATGAAGTACCTGGGGGTGTTCAGATTCTGACGCCGTCCATGGTGCATGATCTGAGAACACATACGGACCGGGGTGACTATGCAAACACCGCCGCCAATGATCCGGCTTTCCTGATCTATACCTCCGGCACCACAGGCCGCCCCAAGGGTGTGCAGCATGCCCACAGAACGGGCTGGGGACGTCAGCCCATGTATGACGGCTGGATTAATCACAACGACCGGGATGTCATGTTGCATGCCGGGCGCTTTAACTGGACCTATACCCTGGGCGTCGGATTGTTCGATCCCTGGGCGCGCGGGGCAACTGCTGTATTGTTTAATGGTGAGGCCGACAAAAGTATTTGGCCGCGCATGATTGAGGCCTATGGCGCAACGCTTTTTGCAGCGGTGCCGGGCGTCTATCGCCAGATGATGAAATATAACGACCTGGCTGATTTTGACCTTTCATCCTTGCGCCATGCCCTGGTCTCAGGTGAGGCTCTGCCGCCAGCCTTGCGGGATCAATGGCGATCAGAAACCGGGCTTGAGATGTATGAAGCCCTGGGCATGAGTGAGTTTTCAACTTATGTCAGTTCATCGCCGCGCGTGCCCGTCCGTGTTGGCAGTCCGGGGCGACCCCAGGTTGGTCGGCGCATTGCTGTTTTGTCGCGTGATGTTGCAGATGGCAACGACCCACTGCCCGTTGATGAAATCGGCATGCTGGCAGTCCACCGGGGCGAGGCCGGGTTGATGCTGGGCTATTGGAACCGCCCGGAAGAAGATGCGCTGGTTTATCGCGGCGACTGGTTTTGTGGCGGCGACCTGGCTGCAATCGATGCGGACGGATATCTCTGGTATCACGGCCGCAACGACGACCTGATGAACGCCATGGGTTACCGCGTTTCACCCCTGGAGGTCGAACATGCAATGTCCGCCCATCCAGACATCGGCGAGATCGCGGTTACGGAAGTGCGCATCTCGGATCAGGTCTCTATCATCTGCGCTTTTGTGGTGCCAAAGGACGCTGACCAAGCCGATGCCAACAGCATCCTGAATTTCGCCCATGAACACCTGGCCAAATACAAATGCCCACGCGAAGTCATCTTTATCGACGCCCTGCCCCGCACCGCCAACGGCAAGGTTCGACGCAAATCATTGCCTGATTTTCATGGAGCGTCGAGATAATTCGCAATTGCTTCGATCATGCGATGGGTATGGATGTTGCGATCAAAATCGAGGAAATTGGCCCAGGACGATAGTTTGACCACGACCAGTTCAGTGGCCGGGTCGATACAGATCAGCTGACCGAAGACGCCTCGGGCTGCATACATCTCGCGCTCACTGTCCACGACCCACCACTGATTGGCATAGGCTGCACGAGGGTAGTGTTCGGCAAATTCACTGTACAGAACCTTGAATTTGTCGCTATCACCACTGCGGCAGGACCGGAACCATTCTGTCGATGCCAGTTGCTGGTCATTGAACCGGCCCATTTGCAAATGCATCTGACCGAAGCGAGCAAAGTCGCGTAAAGTTGCATTAAAACCGCCATCGGCCAGTGAGGTCCCAGCCTTGTCCGTCGTAAATAGCGCGTCTTTTTCTGCGCCGATTTTTGACCAGATTTCCCGACTGATCAGTTCGGCCAAACGGGCGCCACCGACACGCTCACAAACCCAGGCCAGGACATCTGTATCAATAGAGCGATACTGGAAATATTCACCGTGCCTGCGATCTTCGGCGATGGAAACCAATAGGTCATAGATTGTTTCCGGTTCCGTGCCTGTGATCCGGTCTTTCCAGCCGGCGGCCATATCCAGCAAGGCAAATTCAGCGTCAGGATCAGTGTAGTCTTCGTTAAACTGCACACCAGTCTGCATGTTCAGCAAATTTTTGATCGTGGCATTGGCATAACCACTGTTGGCCAATTCCGGCACATAGGTCTGGACCCGGGCACCTAAATCCAGCAAGCCGCTATTCAGAAAAATCCCGGCCAGGGTGCCAACAATGGATTTGGAAACAGACTGTGCCAGATGCAGGGTATCAGCTGTCATACCCCCAAAATATTCTTCAGTGATGATCTCGCCCTTGTGCAGGACAAGAAATCCGTCCGTGTTGGTATCTGCGAGAACGCCACCAACTGTTGTCTGGCTGTTATCAAGCCGGGTTACAGAAATGCCGGTCAGGTCTTGCAGGTTTTGATCGAGCCTGGCGACCGGGCCCTTACCACGAGAGACGGAAACGACGGGAAATATCTGTGCCATATTCTGGAAGGACCAGGAAATGAAAGGCGGCGTGTCCCAATTTTCCAGCGTTACCCTTTTGTCGACAGGGGGAGGTGTGCCCTGCATGACTTCTCCAGCACCCGGTAATGTCTCGTTTGCCAGGTCTTTCAGTGATTTGCTGCTCATCGCTCAGTTTCCGTGCTTTTTATCGGATAAAAGCACGCGACGTCACGGTCTTGTCCGGCAGGTTCGAGATTGGGTGAAGACTGACTACATTTGTCTTCGGCAAAATAACAGCGCGGGGCAAAGGCACAGCCCTTCGGTCGGTTCAGGGGGCTGGGTATTTCACCAGCCAAAGTCTTCAGGTTATCGCGAAGTGCGGGATCAATGGAGGGCACGCTGTCCAGCAAGGCACGGGTATAGGGATGGGCCGGATTGGCAAAGACGTCACCGACAAGGCCGGTTTCAACGATGCGCCCCAGATACATCACCATCACCCGGCGCGAGAGATATTCCACTGTCGCCAAATCGTGACTGATAAAAAGATAACTGAGACCCAGTTCGTCCTGCAAATCCCGCAACAACTTCAGGACCTGAGCCTGAACGGAAACATCCAGGGCGGCGGTGGGTTCATCGAGGATCAGTAATTTTGGTTCCAGTGCCAGGGCACGGGCAATAGCGATACGTTGGCGCTGGCCACCGGAAAATTCATGGGGATATCGTTTCAGATGCTCCGGACCCAGACCCACGTCAGCCAGCAACTTGATAATACGTTCGTTCAAAGCCTTGCCGCGCAGACCAAAGGCCGTGGTCAAGGGTTCGGCAATGACGTCGCGGATTTTCATCTTGGGGTTCAGCGAGGCATAGGGGTTTTGAAAAACAATACTGAGATTCGTGCCGAGGTGCTTTTGCCGTGACTTTTCGTCTGCACCATCTTCAACGCCATTAATGCGGACGATGCCATCGCTACGGTCTTCAAGGCCCAACAGGGTCATGGCAACGGTGCTTTTGCCGCAACCGGATTCACCGACAAGGGCCACAGTTTCACCTGAGCCAACATCAAAGCTGACCCCGTCCACGGCATTCACGTCGCCGTGCCTGGTGTGGAAGACTTTGCTTAAACCTTCGACGCTCATCAAGGGGGCGGCACTTGTCACGGCGCTTCATCCAGTCGATGACAGGCGGCTTTGTGGTCGTTATTAAAGATCATGTAGTCGGGCGCACTCGCCGCGCATTTGTCATCGGCCTGGTCACAGCGCGGATGAAAGGCGCAGCCCTTGGGCGGGAAGCCCATGTCGGGCACCTGGCCTGGAATAAAATTCAGGTTCTGATCCCCTGCTCCCAGGCGCGGCACGGTATTCATAAGCTTCTGCGTATAAGGATGTTTCGGGTCAGCAAAAACGTCGACGACAGAGCCCGTTTCAACAATTTCTCCTGCATACATCACAGCCACATTATCACACAGGGAGGCGACGACGCCGAGATCATGGGTGATAAACAAAATGGTCCGGTCTTGCGTCGCCACCAGTTCCCGCAGCAAGGAAATGATTTGCGCCTGAACCGTCACATCCAGGGCTGTGGTCGGCTCATCGGCAATCAATACCTTGGGCTGGCAGGCCAGAGCCATGGCGATCATCACGCGCTGGATTTGCCCACCCGACATCTGGTGGGGATATTTGTCCAGGGTAAAGGTCGGATCCGGCAGATGTACGGATTCAAGGGCCGCAATGGCAGCCTTGATTGCGGCTTTTTTGTCGAAGGGCAAATGGCAGCGAATGGCATCCGTCATTTGTTCGCCGACGGTAAAAAACGGGTTCAGCGCCTTCATGGGGTTCTGGAAAATCATGGCTGCTTCGCCACCACGAAGCGGGGCCAATTCAGCATCCCTTCGACCGACGACTTCAAAACCATCTACCTTGACGCTGCCATGCACGACACCTGGTTTGGGGATCAAGCCAAGGGCGGCCATAGCGGTCATGGATTTGCCGGAACCTGATTCACCAACCAGCCCCATAACGGTACCACCGGTGACAGTCAGGTTAATTCCGCGTACGGCTTTGACCGTGCGCAAGAGGCCAGGGAATTCAACGCGCAACCCGGCGATCTGAAGAACCGGCGTACTCATTCCTTGATCCCGTGTTTGGGATCGAGCACGTCACGCACACCATCACCCACCAGGTTCACACACAGGACAGTGAAGAAAATGGCCATGCCGGGAAACAAAACGGTCCACCAGGCATCGAGGAACATGGACCGTGAGGTCGCGGCCATCAGTCCCCATTCGATCATCGGCGGTGTTGCACCCAAACCAATGAAGCTGAGAGACGCTGCGGCCAAAATCGTGAAGCCGAAATCCATGGAGCCCTGGACAATAATCGGTGTCAGGGAATTGGGCAGGACATGCCGCCACATGATGCGGGTGTGACTAACACCCATGGCCCGGGCGGCGTTGATATAAGGTTCAGTACGAATACGCAGCACAGCGGCGCGGGTAATACGGGCATACCAGGGAAACCACGAAACCGCGATCGCAAACATGGCGTTGCCGAGGCCTGAGCCCAGGGCTGCGGTGATCGCAATCGGCAGCAACAAAGGAGGGAAAGCCAGGAAGACGTCGGACACTCGCATCAAGAGTGTATCCAGCCTGCCGCCAAAATATCCGGCGATAATCCCGATGGGTGCGCCGATCAGAATGGCAATGAAGGTTACCGCTGTACCAATAATCAATGATGTTTGCGCGCCGTAAATTACGCGGGACAGAATATCCCGTCCGAATTTTTCGGTTCCCATCCAATGCGCCCATGACGGCCCCTGAAGACGGGCAGAAAAATCGATTTTGTCCGGCGCATAGGGTGCAATGAGGGGGGCGAAGATGGCGCAAAGCAGAATAAACAGGAAGCCGGTTGCGCCAACAACAAACAGTTTGTTGTTGGCGGCAAAAGCCTTGGCCTTCACACGCCAGGCGAGGGTCGGCACTTCGTCGCTGGTTTCAAGAATGCTCATTGTGCCCTCAGCCTCGGGTCAACAACGAAGTACAGCAGGTCGACAACCAGGTTGATCATCAAATATGCCGTGGCCAGAAACAGGGTCGTGCCCATGACAGCCGGGAAGTCATTTTGTGAAATCGAAAATACCATAAAGCCGCCAAGACCAGGCCAGTCGAATACAAATTCAACCACCACTGCCCCGCCCAAAAGATAGCCGTAAGTCAGACCGACAACGGTTAACAAGGGGATCAGCGTCGCCTTCAGGGCATAGCCATAATGAATACGTCGCGAAGGCAAACCATAGGCAGATGCTGTGCGGATGAATTCCTCGCTGAGGACTTCCACCATCATGTTACGGGTGATGCGGGTCACTGTCGCCAAGGTAATAATGACCAGGGTCAGGGCGGGTAAAACAATATGCTGTGCGGCGCTGCCAAAGGCGCGCCAGTCACCAGTCATCAGGGTATCCAGCAGAAAAAAGCCGGTATGCCTGGGAAATGTCGAATCAAGCAGGACCTCGGAATCAAGGCGTCCCTGCAATGGCAGCCAGCCCAGTTCGCCGTAAAACAACATCTGCAACATCATGGCCAACATGAATGCGGGAAAGGCCATGCCGGCAATTGTTGTGGCGCGCAGGCCGTTATCCAGAATGGAATTTTGTCGAACGGCGGAAATCACGCCCAAAGGCACACCGATCAGAACAACAAAGAAGATCGCCAGAGTGGTGAGTTCCAGGGTGGCACCAATGCGCTTGCCAACTTCTTCCAGAACGGGTCGTCCGGTCCGCAGGCTTTTGCCAAATTCGCCCTGAACGACTTCACCAATATAGGTAAAATACTGAATGATGAGGGGCTGATCGAGGCCAAGTTCTTTTTTCGTGGCCTCGATCAGTTCCGGCGTCGGCCGGTGTCCCAACATCAACTCGACAGGCGAGCCCGGCAGCACACGACTGAGAATAAAGGTGATGGTCAGAACTCCGAGCAGGATCCCGATCATCAACAACAATCTCTGTGCCGCGTAGCGTGCCATTACAAGCTCTCCTGACCTGACTGTCTTACTTGCGGGTCAGGCTGTAGTACATCACGGCTTCGTATGCCGGATTAAGGTTCTTGCTCATGCCTGCAACGTTCTTGGCAGAAACACGATAGGTCGAGATATCGCCGTAGAAGATCGCCAGGGCATCATCCATGATGATTTTCTGGGCAGCACCAAACTTGGCAATGGCCATGGGACGGTCCGATCCTTCAACAGCCATGCCTTCTTCCACCAGTTTGTCGTAGGCCGGGTTGGAATAGTGCGAGAGATTGAACAAGGCTTTTTTCTCGGTCTTGAACAAGGATACCAGCCAGTCGTTTGGCGTGGCGTATGAAGGCCACCATGACATGGACTGCAGGTTCGGTGAGGTTTCAAGCTTCTTGGCTTTGCCCCAGATCACACCCCATTTACCAGGCATCAGATCAACGGTTACACCCAACTGTGAAGCTGTTGCCTGAAAGAGTTCGGCCGAGTCAGCATAGGGCTTGAAATCGCCAATATACTGCATGGAGACTTTCCAGTCTTTCTGCGGCACGCCTGAATCTGCCAGCAGTTGTTTGGCGGCTGCCAGATCCTGTTTAGGCATGTCGAATTTGGCAGCACCCCACATGGACGCAGGCAGTGGGCCGACAGGCAACTTGGCATAACCGCCATAGATGCTGGTCACAACGTTTTCGTAATCCCAGATCAGCTGCATGGCTTTACGGAATTTGACGTTGTCGGTCGGGTACTTGGAGGCATTCATCAGGAACATGCTGTTTTTCCAGCTGTCCGCGGTGAACACATCTACGTTGCTGGCTGCTTTCAAACCGGCAAGCTGATCAGTGCCAACAGTGGCATAATCAACCGCACCAGATTTCAGCATCTGCACGCGGGTAGCTGCTTCTGAAACGACCTTGACGATAACGCGGTCGAACTGGCCATCTTTCCAGCCACCCCAGTAAGCGTCATGCTTTTCCATTACGATTTGCTGACCAGCTTCGACAGAAGCCAGTTTGTAAGGGCCTGTACCAATGGCGTTTGGCGCTGACATCCAGTCATGGCCCTTGTCGATTGCCGCAGGGGCAATGATATAGGCCGCATATTGGGCAGACGCGATCAGATCAGCTGCTGTAGCAGATTTGAAGTTCATGACCAGCGTATGTTCGTCTTTGGCTTCAACTGACGTCAGAGCGCCCCAGATGAAGGCAGCACCCTTGCCAAGCTTCTTGACGTAATCAAGGGACTTTTTGGCGGCGGCTGCGTTGAAAGCAGACCCATCATGGAAAGTCACACCCTTGCGCAGGTTGAACGTCCAGGTTTTGCCGTCAGCACTGGCGGACCATGAAGTTGCAAGACCAGGGGCGAATTGCTCCGCACTGCCAGCCGGGTTCAGGACCAGCAGGGTTTCGTAGATATTACCCAGAACACGGACTTCTTCGGAAAAGGCAACCGCCGGGTTCCAGTCCTTGTAGGATGAACGATCAGCGACCGTCAGGGTGTTGCTGGCAGCCAGCACTGATGTGCTGAGAGCACCGGCAGCGGTAATCGCCACAGCACCAGCCATAAGAATTTTTTTGAATTTCATAATAGTCTCCTTGTTACCCGTTATGGGGTTACCCGTAATTTGGGGAAAATGGAAAAATGTAAGCCAACCTGTTTTGCCTTGATCCCTTCGCCAAAATTCCGGCAAATGGATCAGGTCAGGCATATTTTGGGTTGACAGTTTGACCAGAGACAATTTCGCAACATAGCCATATGAGGCGCGTTTTGTCGCGATAGTGCGTCACTACGCGTCATATTTGATGTAAAATCAGAAAATAGGTGGCGTAATATTGAAGTCCCCTTCGGGCACAGGAACACATAAGCGGGACTTCACAGCTTCGGAAATCGGCCCGTTTTCGATGGGATAACAACCGCACTCACTGATCGAGCGACGTAAATCGATATCTGAACCGAGATATTCAAAAACGATGGGAGAGCTGAAAGGCCGCCTGAAACTGCCACCGGATACGCCCAGAACCAGGCCGTTCAGATACTGTATTCGCCCCCGGAATGACGGGTAAAGCGAGGTGTAGATATAACCGCGGTTATTGAGATATTCGTGCTCGACCAGATACACCAGATCGGCGGATGTAAAACAAAATCCACGATACTTGTTAATTGAATAATAGTCGTCGTCACTGTCCCGAATGGCGATACGTTCATAGGTCTTGGTGACAAAGTGTTCCCCTTCACGGGCGATCCGCGTGATGGATTTGATAATATAACGCGGAAACGATGGGGAAATCACATAGGCGAAGTAATAACCCAGGTATTTGTCGAGGGTATCTGTCGGGGTCGGAAAGAAGTTGTTCAGCGGCAAACCTGGTGGGGTTTCAGTTGGTACAGCTGGTGCTCCGGCAAACAGGGCTATGAGGTTTTCATGCGGGCCATAGAGTTCACTTTCTCCTACACCAAAGAAGTCACAAATCTTGCGCAGATTATAGTTTGATGGTTCCGCCTGGCCGCCAAGATATTTATTGAATTGCTGGCGATTGATATCAATGCGGCGGCAAACATCTGCCACAGACTTGTACAAATCGCACAAGTATCTGAGGTTTCTCCGAAATTCGTCTGTGGCCAAAGCTACTCTCCCCGCATCGGTCTTATAAGTGACGCGAGGAAAAGTTAGCCTGGATCAATGAGTGACGCAATGTGACGCATTGCGCCTCGTCAACTGGAATTTCCGGTTACATGGCCAGGTTCAGGCCGTCATCCACCACGATTTGCTCGCCTGTCATGAACTCACCGGCCTTTGTGGCCAACAACATAAGTGCACCATCGAGGTTTTCAGGCACGCCAACCCGGCGGCGCAGAAAGCGTTTAATGAAGGCCTGACCGGGGGGACTGGCGAAATATTCAGCATTCATCTCGGTTTCGATGTAGCCCGGTGCGATGGCGTTGACCCGCACGTTATAGCGTGCCCATTCGACCGCCAGGGCGCGTGTCATGTGGGATACAGCGGCCTTGGACATGCAATAGGTCGACAGCTGGGCCAGGGGCCGGATGGCGGCAACCGAGGCAATATTGATGATTGACCCGCCATGCCCATGGGCGATCATGCGTTTGCCCATTTCAACAGCAGCAAAATAGGCCCCCTTCTGATTGGTATCCATCAAAAGGTCATAATCATCCGGCGTCATGTCGACGGCATTTTTTTGCACTGAAATGCCGGCATTATTCACCAGGACCGAAATCGCCCCCAGTTCCGTCTCGGCGTTGTCGATGGCGGCTGAAATACTGCTGACGTCCGACACATCCATGGAAAAAGCCATAGCCCGACCATCAAATGCTTCAATTTCTTCGACCAGAGAGGCGAGTTTATCTGCCCGTCGGGCGCAAACAGCGACTTTCGCTCCCGCTTTGGCCAAAGTCATTGAAAAATGACGGCCTAGTCCACTGGACGCGCCGGTTACAAGAACGGTCTGGCCGTCCAATTCCAGGGGGGTGCTCAAGTGATTGACTCCAATTATCAGTATTCAGGTTGATTTACGCCTGTTCAAACAGCGAAGATTTCAGACAATACAACATTTTGCAACGCGACAAATTGCGAAATGTTTGCGCTGTAAAGTGGTTCCAGCCTGGGCAGATCAGTCGAAAAGGGTGAATTATCAACTTTTTAGCATAGGCGTTACTTGTCTTCGCCTGCCCTGAGCCATAAATTGTCATCTGAACTGCTTCCGCAAGAAAATTGAAGGCTGGAAATCCGAATGGCTGCATATATTGCACGCGTCCTGTTGTTTGATGCCAACCCGGCACGCCCCATCAAGTTTGACGCCAAATTAATCGCGCGGGGATACCACCTCATGCGGGCCGATGATGTGGACGAAGTATTGGCCATGGCCAATACCGAACATCCGGACGTGGTGATCATTAATACCCCGACGGATGGCGATGAAACTGCCGTTATCAATGCCTGGCAGGAACGCAAGGTCCCGCTGATTTTGATCGGCGACCGGGCAGACGTTGAAGCCAAGGCAAGGGCCTTGAAAGAAGGCGTTGCCGATTATCTGCCCCACGATTATCGCGATGTGGAATTGTTTGCCCGCCTTGGCTCGTTACTGCGCCTGAACACCATGCAGGAAGAACTTGATCGCAGGCTGGATACAGCTGAGCAATATGGCATTAAGGATACAGCCCTGGTAACACCGGTTGTCGATGTGGAAGATGCCCGCATTGTCATCGTCGGTGCCGATGCCGCCCAGAACAAAAAAACTGCTGAGCTGGTGGGCGAAAACCGGGTACAGCTTTGTACGACTGCCACCTACGAAGCGATGGCTGATCTGGTCTCAAAAGAGATTGATGCGCTGGTTCTAAGCTGCGACGATCCACAAAGCGAGTACATGTTATTTTGCGGTGATATCCGCAACAACTCGCGGCTGTATAATTTGCCCATCTTGTTGATCTGTGACAAAGACAGCTTTGAAAATGCCGATCAGCCCTATGATATGGGCGTAACGGACGTGGTGCATACACCAGTCAGTGCGGACGAATTGCGCAACCGTGTCGACAGCCTAGTCTCGCAACAGCGTTATCGCTTTGCCATGCGCAAGGTTTATCGCGAAGCTATGCGGCCCATGACCAGTGACGGCCTGACAGGTCTGTTTAGCCATGGTTTCTTGCATGAGAACCTGGCCAAACAGTTGGAAGAAGCCAAGACCTGGCACAAGAATCTGACCGTTGGCTTTTTTGACATCAAATTGTTGGCCCAGTTCAATCACGACTACGGTTATGTGGCGGGTGATTTGTTGATCCGCCAAATCTCGACCATGATCACGGGCCTGCTGCGCGGCGAAGACATGTCGGCGCGTTATGGCGGCGATGAATTTGTCGTTGTGCTGCCGGAAACCCCACCGGATGTGGCGGCCGTTGCGTTGCGCCGGATTGCTTCGGTGATTGGTTCAACTGAATTTGCCGTTGCAAACATGACGGAACCTGTACCGGTTTATCTGCAAGTGGGCGTCGCCAGTGCGGAAGAAGGTGACTCCGCTGAAAGCCTGATTGCCCGCGCCAAGGCCGACGTTAAATAAACCCGTCAATAATCCAGACAGTTAGACGAGACCATGCATATAGATATTGTTTCCGACACCATTTGCCCGTGGTGTTACATCGGCAAACGTCGCCTGGAAACCGCCCTGGCGGAACGCCCGGACATGGACGTGACCATCGAATGGCGCCCCTACCAGCTGAACCCCGACATACCGCAAGAAGGCATGAGCCGACAGGAATTTATCGCCGGTAAACCGGATGGTGAAGATGAAACCCGTGAAAATGATGAACGCGCCTATATCGTTGGTGAAGCAGAAGACTTGCCCTTCGCCTTTGACCTGATAGAGCGCACCCCCAACACCGTCGACAGCCACCGCCTGATCCGCTGGTCCCATTCCGTTGGCGTGCAGGATGCCGTCGTGGAAAAACTGTTTGAACGCTATTTTATGGAAGGCGGTGACATCGGCGATCCGGAAGTACTGCTGGAAATCGCCGACGAGGTGGGCCTGGACTACGACCTGGTGGCTGACTTGCTCAGCGGTGAAAAAGATATTGAAGCTGTGCAGGAAGAAAACGAAAAATTCAAAGAGATGGGCGTCACCGGCATTCCGTGTTTTATCATCGACCATAAATACGTCGTCATGGGCGCCCAGGAAGCCGAGACATTTTTACAGATGTTCGAACAGGTCGAAACCAACGAAGCCGAAGCGGCTGAAGCCGACGAAAAACGGGAAGCGGCGAACGATAACGAGGGGTAGTGGGTAGGTTGGTCAGTAGTTCGCCGGACTATTTTCCTTGGCGATTAAAGCGACGCCCACATATTTGGTTTCAACCGCTCAAGTGACAAAAGCATTATGGATACTGGTGAAGGCCAGTATCCATCTTGACTCTCGATCAAACAAAAATTTTTTGATTTCGAAATTGATGGTGTACTGCGCTGGAAGTCTAATCATTGTCCGCCAATTGGAGAGAAAGTTTTGTTTGCGGGAATTGGCGCATGACGGTGTTGTGGGTCTTACTCCGCCGCCACAACTTCCACCTCTTCACCTAAATCCATCGTTGCCGGGTCATCCACAATGCGAATGGTGATCTGGCCTTCGCGGCCGCGGACGTCGACGGTGTCGGATTTGTAGTGGTCGAGGTTCACACCGGCCCGTTGCACGGTGACTTCCGAGACGATGAGAGGTGCGCCGTATTCTTTGCATTTGGCTTCGAGGCGGGCGGCGACGTTGACGTGGTCGCCGATGGCGGAAATGATCGGGTGTTTGGGCGGGCCCATGCTGCCGACAATGGCTTCGCCCGAATGAATGCCGATGCCGATGGCCAGGGGTTCTTTCAGCTCGACCCCTAAATGCCGGTTCAGTTCTTCGATGCGTTGCATCATGGCCTTGGCCCCGGCCAAGGCCTGGCGGGCGGCTTCGTTGACGTCGCATTCAAGACCGTAAATCGCCATCAGGCCGTCGCCATTAAACTGGGCGTAGTGGCCGCCGGTATCGTTGATGGCGCGATCAATGGCGGCAAAAAACTGGTTCAGGATGAAAACAAAATCATAGGGCAAGCGGCCTTCCGATAAACCGGTTGAGCCTCGCAAGTCAACAAAGGCGATGACAACTTCGACTTCCTGACCGGCCAGGTAGCCCGGCTTGTGGAAGCCATCCTGGGCGACAGCACTGGCGGGCAGCAAGGGGGCGACTTCCAGATCAACGCGCGGTCTGATCTGACAAGCCAGGCGCACGCCTTCCGGTGCTGATATGCGGTCGAGGACTTTCAATTCGTCATCATTGGCCGGGGCCAGCCAGTCACTGCCACGACCGACCTTGACGCGACAGGTCGAACAACGCCCCCTGCCCCCACAGACAGACGCATGCGGAATATTATTGGCGCGCAGGATTTCCAGAACCGTGGCACCAGGAGCTGCCGCCAGGTCGCGTTCCCCCTGATAGGAAATCATCAGCGGTCGTTCGCGTTTGGCCATGGCGAGGCGCAACCAGCGAGCGGTAAACAGGAGGGCCAAATAGACCAGATAGCCGACGATAAAGGCCGTCGACGTATCTATGACGAACGGGAACATCTCTGGTGTAAATTTCGATCTGGCGAGGATTTCAGCAACCCAGGCCTGGTCCGCGGCCATGGCCATCGCCCTGAAACCTGCGGCGAAGAAGCCGGCCAAAGCTACCGCCGGAAATAAAATTGCAAGAGCCAGAGGCAGGGTTTGCAGCCGCAGATACCCAGGCTTCAGGCGCAACCACGTGTGCAGCCCGATGCAACCATGACTCCAGACCAAAAGGACCAAAAGAAATTGTACGGTACCGAACTCGGGCGCAAATTCAAACAAGGCCAGCATCTCAAAGGCATAGCCATTTTGCAGACCCATGACCTTGTTAAGAAGTTTGGTGCCGGCAAAATGCCCAATCAGCAACACCGGAATCAACAGACCAAAAATGTTCTGGACGGCTTCCCAGGTTTTCATTTTCATGGTCTGTCGCCTGAACAGGGACCAGCTGACCAGGAAAAAATGGGTCAGGAAGGCACCTATCATCAGGACCATACCAACTTCCGTCCGCCAGGGATGGGTCGTCCATTCGGAAGCCGCGTCCATGGCTTCAAACGAATGCAGTCCCAGAATATTATTTGTCAGGTGCCCGGTAACGAAAACAAGCAGGATCAACCCGCTGTATAATCTTAGTTTGGCAACCATATCGCCCCCCGACAAAAACCTGATGTTTCCAGGTTAACTCATTTCATGTAAATCCGGCCATTTAAATCCGGTCATGTAAATTCCGAAACTGGCAATCAGTCGTCGCGCTCGTCCAGCCAGGCCATCTGGATGGCCTCGAGGATTTTTTCGTTTGAACGTTCGGGATCGTCGTCAAAATCGGCCAGTTCACGAACCCACTTGTGCAGATCAGTAAAGCGGATATTGACGACGTCAGCGTCGGGATGAGCCTCTTCCAGCTCGATGGCAATATCAATGACGTCTGTCCAGCGTAGCGCCATGTTCCCTCCCCCAGGTATGTCTAGTGTTTGCTCTGAAGATGTCGGTGTAGTGCCACAAAAGGCACCGCGAATGTCACCAAAAACCTGGGTCGAAACAGCAATAATTCAAGTCAGACATCAACCATCATATTACGGGTCGCAGCCGGTAATTTGACGGTCAGGCCGTCCATTTCTTCGGTAATGATGATCTGGCAGCCCAGGCGCGAGGTGTGCGTCAGGCCAAAGGCCAGATCCAGCATATCTTCTTCGTCTTCCGAAGCTTCTTCCAGCTGGTCAAAGAAGTTTTCTTCGACAATCACATGGCAGGTTGAACAAGCCAGCGAGCCTTCGCAGGCACCTTCCAGATCGATTTTGTTTTTATGGGCGATCTCCAGCACCGACAGGCCTAGCGGCGCATCAACTTCTTTGTTATTTCCGTCAGCGTCGATGAAATTCATTTTAGGCACGGTGCAAGACTCCAATGGTCGATTTCTTGATAATTGCGTTATTCTGATTTTACATAGCGTGGTGAATGAAGGATTACCAGCGATGCCGGGGTATTTATCGTCAGGCCTCAGGATTGGCAAGCTCTCCATCAATATCCTCGACGGAACTGCCAGCCAAAGCTTTGCGGATATCACGGTCCATGCGCCGGGAGGCAAAACCCTCTGTCGTCTTGTTCAGGGTATCCACGGCTGTGTTGATGACATCACGATCATCCCCGGCCATGGCGCTGCGCAATTCATCAATACGTCGATTTATAAGATTTTTTTCATCACCTTCGAGCAAATCACCGTCGACTTCCAGGGCGCTTTCGAAGGCAAGTAACATGCGTGCGCCCTCGACCCGGGCTTCTGCCAAAAGACGTTCCATCATGTCACTGCGGCCATGTTGCATGGATTCCCGCAGCATGCGGGCCATGTCGTCGTCGTTCAGGCCATAGCTTGGTTTGACCTCCACCTGAGCTTCAAGACCTGTGCTTTCTTCCGAGGCCGATACGGTCAGCAAACCATCCGCATCAACCGAGAACATCACCTTGATCCGGGCCGCACCGGCAACCATGGCCGGAATGCCACGCAATTCAAAGCGCGCCAGTGAACGGTTCTGATCGGCCATTTCGCGCTCCCCCTGGAGTGCATGAATAGCCATGGCGGTTTGCCCATCCTTGTAGGTGGTGAATTCCTGGGCCTTGGCGACGGGAATTGGTGTGTTGCGGTGAATGACTTTCTCGACCATGCCTCCCATCGTCTCAATACCCAGCGACAAAGGCGTCACATCCAACAACAAGGCGTTGGAACCCGCTGTCAGGGCCTCAGCCTGCAAGGCAGCACCAAGGGCCACGACTTCGTCCGGGTTGATGTCTGCCAGCGGTTCCTGACCAAACAGGCCAGCCACACGTTCGCGTACCAATGGCACCCGGGTCGAGCCACCAACCAGCACCACGCCCTTGACTTCGTCCGGCATTATATCGGCTTCCAGCAAGACGTCGCGGCTGAGTTTGATCGTCCGGTCAACAATGTCAGAAATCAAATCGTTAAATCTTGCACGATCCAGGCTGTGCTCGGTCGGCTGACCGTCCATGCCCAGCATCCATTTGCCCTGGTCCTGATCTGTCAGGCATTCCTTGGCAAGGCGTGCCGTCATCAAGGCATTTTTCACTTCAGTCGTTGTCAGCTCACCGTCATCGCTCAGCTCTTTGGTGCGTTCGGCCAGGAAATGTTCGGCCACGACATGATCCAGATCATCCCCGCCCAATTGTGCATCACCGCCTGTTGCCAACACCTGAAACACGCCCATTTCCATGCGCAGCAAGGAAATATCAAAAGTACCGCCACCAAAATCATAAACGGCGTAAAGTCCTTCCACATCCTTGTCCAGACCATAGGCCAAGGCGGCGGCTGTGGGCTCGTTCACCAGACGCAACGTCTCAAGTCCGGCCAGTTTGGCGGCATCCTTGGTGGCGGCCCTGGCGGCATCATCGAAATAAGCCGGCACTGTAATCACAGCCTTGTCGACGTCGCGATCAAGCGCTTCTTCGGCCCGCACTTTCAAGGCGCGCAAGATATCAGCAGAGATTTCAACCGGTGTCAGGGATCGTCCCGCAATAGACAGGCGCACCATGCCGCCTTTACTCGCAGCTTCGTCGACGTCGTAAGGCAGCTTGCCGCCCAGGGTTTTCAAGTCTTCAACACCCCGGCCCATCAGGCGCTTGATGGAGGCAACAACACGCTCTGGCTCGTCCAGCAGCACGGGCCGGGCACCAGCGCCAACAATCACTTCGTCGTCCAGATAAGCAACGACAGACGGCACCATGCCGCGCCCATCTGAGCCTCGCAGGATCTCAGGTGCGCTGTCATGGGCAATGGCAACCAGGGAGTTTGTTGTCCCAAGATCAATGCCAACCGCGACGTTGTCATCAGCGTGTGGCATGGGGGTTTCACCCGGTTCATGGATTTGCAGGAATTCGGCCATTTGAAACGTAAACCTTGAACTATTGAGTGTTTCAGCTTTGTCCTGAAACACAGGATTTCAGCAAGGCCTTGAAAGGCAATGCAAATATGAAACGAGGCGTTTCGGAATAATCACGAACCGCTTAATTAATTATGTAAAGACAGGCGCTTGCGACTTGTTTCCTGAAGTAATTTAAGAAGATATTTAAGGCGCGTCACAATGTTCGTCGCCCCCTCCAGATCGTCAGCAGCAAAAGCGACGGACAGGGCTTCTTCAGAGACCTCGACCTCCATACGGGTGCGGGCTTCCAGTTTGGCGACTTCATCAGCTGTTTCGGCATCAGCCAGGGCCTCGCGGCTCTCCATGGCTTCCATCAGTAATTCAGGATCACTTTCCGTGCGGGCCTGATCTTGCTTGCCCGCCCCTTTGGATTCCAACAGGGCTTCTGCCCGGCTCAGGGGCGCTTTCAGACGATCATAAGCTTCGTTCAGGTCCGTTGCATGTTGCAAGGACAGCTGCTTCTCGCGCGACGTCTTGGTGGCAAAACGATCCGGATGGAATTTTCGCTGAAAGGCAAAGTAGCGTTTTTCCAGGTCCTTGGGATCAAGATCGAAATCAGCCTTCATGCCAAGGCGCTGAAATTCATCTCCCGGACGGGGCGCCTGGATCATGCCACAGGCGTGGCAAAACGGTGCACGCTGGTCCACAGAACCGCGGCAAGACCAACATGGGGAGTCCTGGTGGGTGTGGATGTGGCCTTCGCCCTTATGATTGTCGTTACTGCTCACTATCTTAAATCTCTTGATCTACTTCTTGATCTCTGGGCCTGAATTGCAAAACAAGGGGGCACACTGCCCCCTCGAATTCTGTATCGTTGACGAATGTGTCAAATCAAACGTGGAATGATTCTCCGCAGCCACATTTGCCTTTTTCATTTGGATTGACGAAGACAAAACCGGATTGCAGCTTTTCTTCGACAAAATCCATTTCCGTACCAACGATAAACATGGTGGCTTTTGGATCAATAAAAACCTTTACGCCCTTTTCTTCGACAACTTCGTCAAATTCTTCAGGCGCATCCGCATATTCAAGCGTGTAGGACAGACCGGAACAGCCTGCCGTTCGCACACCAATGCGCAAACCGGCTGCTGGCTCATCACGTTTGCCCATCAGGGCGTTAATCCGGTCAACAGCGTTGTCCGTCAAACTAATCATCGCAGGCATATATTCATCCTTCCGGTCTTCTCAAACTGGCAACCTTACAGGTCGCCAGGCACGTCTTACTCGGCAGCTTCGCCTTTGGCGGGCGCGGCGGCCTTTTCCTTGTAGTCGTTGATGGCAGCCTTGATAGCGTCTTCAGCGAGGACAGAGCAGTGAATTTTCACCGGCGGCAAAGCCAGTTCTTCAGCAATATCCGTGTTCTTGATCTCGCCGGCTTCATCCAGAGACTTGCCTTTGACCCATTCGGTCACAAGACTGGAAGAGGCAATCGCTGAGCCACAACCAAATGTCTTGAACTTGGCATCTTCGATGATGCCTTCCGGGCTCACCTTGATCTGCAGTTTCATGACGTCTCCGCAAGCAGGCGCGCCAACCAGACCTGTTCCGACACCGGCATCATCCTTTTCGAATGAGCCAATATTGCGGGGGTTTTCGTAGTGCTCGATCAGTTTTTCACTGTAAGCCATGTTATCCACCATTCCTTCTTGGAAGCGTTGTTATATCAAATTGAACTGCTGTCAACAGCGTGGCAAATTGCCTCATTCTCATTCTAACGATCAGTTTAATGGTCGGCCCATTCGATCGACTTGATGTCGATGCCTTCCTGTGCCATTTCCCAAAGTGGGCTCATGGCCCGTAACTTCTCAACCGCAGTCACAATATGTTCTACTGCATAGTCAATTTCGGCTTCTGTCGTGAAGCGACCAATACCAAAGCGGATCGAGGTGTGAGCCATTTCCTCTTCAACACCCAGCGAGCGCAGAACGTAGCTGGGCTCCAGGGAAGCCGAAGTACAGGCAGACCCGGATGAAACGGCCAGGTCCCGAATGCCCATCATCAGCGATTCACCTTCCACATAGGCAAAGCTGAGATTAATGTTGCCCCAATAACGATGCTCGTCATCACCGTTCAGGATAACGTCGGGCAAGCGGTCATTGATGGCATTGTGAAAGCGCTTGGCCAACAGGCGAATGCGTTCGTTGTCCGAGGCCATCTCAGCTTCGGCAATGGCGCAAGCCTCACCCAGCCCCACACACAGCGGTGGAGAAAGTGTTCCGGAACGCATACCACGCTCCTGGCCACCACCATTGATAAGCGGACGCAGGCGAACACGGGGCTTGCGGCGTACAAACAAGGCACCGACACCCATGGGGCCATATACTTTGTGACCTGAAATGCTCATCAGATCGATATTCATTTCATTCACATCCAGCGGGATTTTGCCAACACCCTGGGCGGCATCTGTGTGGAAGAACACCTTGTTTTCACGACAGATTTTGCCAATTTCAGCCAGTGGCTGAATGACACCAATTTCATTATGCACCGACATGATTGAAACCATAACCGTGCGTTCTGTGATGGCCTCTTTCAGGGTGTCGAGATCGATCAGGCCATTTTCCTGTACTGGCAAATAGGTAACCTTGAAGCCTTCTTCCTGTTCCAGATGGCGGCAGGTATCCAGCACACATTTATGCTCTGTAACCGAGGTAATGATGTGGTCCTTACCCTTGTCACGATAGAACATGGCAGCGCCCTTGAGGGCCAGATTGTTGGATTCCGTCGCACCGGAAGTGAAGATAATCTCCTTCGGGCTGGCACCAATCAGGCTGGCAATCTGGGCCCGGGCATTTTCAACGGCTGCCTCAGCTTCCCAGCCGAAGGCGTGGCTGCGCGAATGCGGGTTGCCATATTTGGCACCGAAATACGGCATCATGGCTTCAAGCACACGCGGGTCCATGGGCGTCGTTGCCTGGTAATCCATATAAATCGGCGTTGTCATGTTTTCGCCGTTAAATTCGATATGACTATGGTCGTTCATTTCGGTCCAATTCCTGTCTTTAACGTCTTCAGCAACCACTCAGGCCGCTGACAATTCCACTGATTTCTGGCCCAGTCGCTCATACAAAGCAGTCCAGGCCGCAACAAATTTATCGATATCTTCTTTCACCGTGCCCCAGCCCAGGCTGACCCGAATGGCACTGGCTGCAACTGATCCCTTAACACCCATGGCCAACAAAACCGGCGAAGCCGCCACCTTGCCTGAAGAACAAGCGGCACCGGCACTCACAGCGATGCCGTCCAGATCCAGCGCCATAACCTGCACTTCGCTGTCGACGCCTGGCATGGCGATGCAACTGGTGTTGCCGACACGGATCGTTTCAGCGCCAAAAAATATGGTTTCAGGTGCAACTTCCTGGATCTGGCGTTCCAGATCATCTCGCAAGGCTGCGATTTCCGCGCCGCGTGATAGATCTTCATTGCAAAGGTCAGCAGCCATACCAAATCCGGCAATACCGGACAGGTTTTCCGTGCCTGGACGCAAGCCCTTTTCCTGACCACCGCCTGTTTGCAGGCCCTTCATTTTGCCGACGGCCGGGCTTGTGATCAAAGCGCCTGACCCGGCAGGACCACCCATTTTATGGGCAGAAACTGTCACAAGATCAGCGCCCAGTACCTTCATATCAAACGATATTTTCCCAATGGCCTGAACAGAATCTGTATGAAGCAAAGCACCATATCGATGTGCGATTGCAGCCAGCTCATTGATCGGTTGCACGACACCCGTTTCGTTATTGGCTGTCATGATCGAGACCAGGAGCGGTTGCCCTTCTCCCGCGGTTTCGGTTTTCAACAACGCGTCCAGAGTATCGACCTGAACCAGTCCGTTGTGATCCACCGGTATGATCGTGGCATCCAATGCCAAAGCTGTGGTCAAGACGGAAGGATGCTCAGTTGCTGAGACCAGCAATTTGCGACCGGCATTGTAAAATGTTCGCAGGCAAAGGTTATTGGCTTCTGTACCGCCGCTGGTAAAAATCACGTCACCGACTGCAGCACCAACAAGATTTGCGACTTGTTCCCGCGCTTGTTCCACAACCATACGGGCGGCGCGGCCAGTGGCATGGACAGACGACGGATTACCGCCGGTGACCAGCGCTTGCGCGACTGCCTTGGCCACAGCCGGTTTCACCGGTGCCGTAGCATTATAGTCGAGATATATGAGGCGCTGCTGGTTCACGGAACTTAACCCTGCACGGCTTCCTGGCTGACGATAGCAGCAGGCAAACAATCGCCGGCAAGCTGATCCGGATCGAGGGTAATCGCCGGTGCATTTCGGGGACCGTCTTCAAACCCGTCCGACATAATGCCACTTGTGCCAAGAACACGGCGACTGATGACGTCGTCCAGAGATACAGACGCCAGATATAAATGGATCTGGTTAGTCAGTTCTTCCCACAAATCATGGGTCAGACAACGGCTTTTGTTGCTTTGACAGCCGGCGGGCGAGCCTGGCTGACAGCGCATAACGCTAAGCGGTTCATCAACGGCCAGCACAATATCCGAAATCCGCATTTCTTCCGCGCTGCGGCCCAGCATGTATCCGCCACCCGGCCCACGAACGCTTTTTACAAGGGACGAGCGCCGCAACTTGCCAAACAATTGCTCCAGGTAGGAAAGCGAAATTTCCTGACGATCGGCAATATCGGCGAGTGAAACCGGTCGCCCGCCACTCTGGATCGCCAGATCAGCCATGGCCATAACAGCATATCGACCTTTGGTACTTAGTTTCACAGTTCGTCTCCTTCAAATCGTTGAGACCAGGATGTTAATATCGAAACCGCTCTAGTTTTTTCTTGTGGTATCGACGGGTAAGTCTTCCAGTCCAGGTTCGGATGTCTTGACGTTTAATTCTTCTTCACGTGAATCGCTATCATTGGCTTCCAGTGATGTTTTCTGGGCCGTTTCCAGCTCCCCGATGCGGGCTGTCAGTAATTGCACTTGATCAAGCAAACCATCAATGGAACGGGCAACCGGATCATTGATCTCGCCTTTCGGCGTGCCATAGGCATCAAAGTGGCGAGAAGCATTTCGCGATATCGCCGCGCCAGCAATTTTGCCCGGCACACCAACAACAGTGGCACCCGCCGGAACATTCTTTGAAACAACGGAATTCGACCCGACCCGGGCATTGGCCCCGATGACGATAGGCCCAAGAATCTGTGCCCCGGAACCAACAATAACGCCATCTTCCAGGGTGGGGTGGCGTTTTTGCGAAACTTGTTGTGACGAATTTTCAGCTGGAGAAATGCCGCCAAGGGTCACATCGTGATAGAGCGTCACATTTTCACCGAGAATAGAAGTTTCACCGATGACAACGCCCATACCGTGGTCGATGAACAGGCCCTTGCCGATTTTGGCACCGGGATGAATTTCAATGCCGGTCAAAAAACGTCCGATGTGCGACAGGAACCGGCCCAAAAGAAACCATTTACGAATCCAGGCACCGTGGGCCAGACGATAAATCAGCGCCGCATGGAAACCCGGATAACACAAAAAGACTTCCAGACGTGAGCGTACAGCGGGGTCGCGCTCAAAAATAGCTGCAATGTCATGTCGAATCAGATTAAGCATGGGTCACCTGTTCTTCCGCATTTCCGTCTCACGTACCGTCTTCGTCTCAAGTATCGTCTTTTCGGTCCAAATACCCCTAATTTTTTTCAGGGTTTGTCTTCAAACGCTTGCTAACACAACAGTTAACCAACCGGTCTAGAGCTATTCCGGTTTAGACGGAATCGCTTTTGCTCTTGTTATTGTTGCCCACAGTGAGTTAGCGGGAGCGCAGCGTTTCCTCCTTCGTCGGAAACGCGCTAATCTGTCTGTGTGCCCTGATTTCCGTAAAAAAAGCTTGAAATCAAATGCTTCCCCACGAAATAACATAGGGAATTACAGGGTTTTTTTGCATCTCACGGAAGTTTTGTGATATGCAGTGCCTGCAACAACCAGCGGCTTGTGCTGATCGCCTGAATATTGATATAGGTAAACCAACAAGAATAGTCAAGTATTAGAAGTACGGATTTATGCCCCATAGCGGCATTAATCCTACCTGAGCCACGGGTTATATTTTTTTACATCAGCGGCCCGAATTTCAAGGGTCCCAATAGAATGGTCTGCACTGAACACTATGCCGGATATCATAATTAACGGCCCTGAAGGCCGACTTGAAGGTCGCTATCACCACAACACCAAAGACGGGGCCCCTGTTGCCCTGATTTTGCACCCCCATCCACAATATGGCGGCACAATGAATAACAAGATTGTCTACAATCTGTTTCATTTGTTCGTCAAACGCGGCTTTTCAACGCTGCGTTTTAATTTCCGGGGCGTGGGCCGCAGTCAGGGTACCTTTGACCAGGGCCTGGGCGAGCTTTCAGATGCGGCATCGGCCCTTGATTGGCTGCAGACTTATAACGAAAACTCGCGTTTTTGCTGGGTTGCCGGTTTTTCCTTCGGGGCCTGGATTTCCATGCAGTTGCTGATGCGGCGTCCTGAGATCGACGGCTTCATTTCGGTTGCACCACCTGCCAACATGTATGACTTCGCCTTTCTGGCTCCCTGCCCGTCTTCCGGCCTCTTGTTGAACGGCACCGCAGATCAGGTCGTACCGCCACAAGACGTTGAAGGCCTGGCCACCAAGCTTAAAATGCAAAAAGGTATCACGATCGACCACCAGACCATCGATGGGGCGGGTCATTTCTTTGAAAAAGAACTGGATGAATTGACCCAACGTTCCGGCGACTACCTCGATATGCGTCTGAAAGAGAAAAAAGCAGCCTGATCAGTTTGGTAATACCGGCACTGGCAAAAAAGATTTGCCATTTGATTCGAGGAAATCCCAGAGCGCATGCGTTGCCGGCAGCATGCGCTTTTCCTGCCGCCTGACCACAAACCAGTTGCGGATGAGCGGCATGCCTTGAATGTCCAAGGCAGTCAACCGCCCGTCGCCCAATTCAATAGCAACTGTATGAACTGAAATCAGCGCGACACCAAGGCCCGCAATCACAGCCTGTTTTATGGTTTCGTTGCTGCCGATTTCCATACCTATCGGGGGCTCGATGCCGACACCGGCAAAAAGCCTGTTCATCAATGTACGCGTTCCAGAACCCTGCTCACGCGACAAAAACCGTTCCTGTGCCAGTGACTTTATCGGGATGTTTTTTTGTCCAACCAATGGGTGATCTGGCGGGGTGATAATAACATGAGGGTGTTCGCCAAAGGCGACTGACTCAACGGGGAAATCTTGCGGTGGCCGTCCCATTATCGCGAAGTCGATCTCGTGATTTGCCATGGCCGCAATGGTTTCCCGCCTGTTCCCCACGGATAACCTGACATCAACCCCAGGGTGGGCGCGCGAGAAAGCTGCCAGCGCCCGTGGTGCGAAATATTTGGCCGTGCTGACGATGCCGACACGCGCCTGTCCACCCTCCGCGCCTTTTAAATGAATTATTGCCTCGGCACTTTCAGCAAGGGTTTCTTCGATGACCCTCGCTGCCTCGACAAGTTTTTGGCCCGCTTGTGTTGCCAGATAATGATCACCGGAGCGCTCAACAAGGGGCATGCCAGCCATGGCTTCCAGCAGCCCCATCTGAATAGAGATCGCCGGTGGCGTAACATGTAGATTTCGGGCAGCGGCCGTATAAGTGCCGTGCTGGACAACTGCCGCCAGGGCCCGCAACTGCTTAAGCGTAACAGCGCGGAACAGTTTATTTAGATTTTCTTTCATGGTGAGTAATTATATTTAATTTTTCTTTTTATTCAATATCTCTAATATACATTTCGAAATTCAATAATGAGACGTATCCGGGATGATGCGTTTCTGGACAAAGGAATTATCGATTTGCCAGATCTCATAACATTAGGTAACTGGCTTGAACGCCAGGTTGCTTGTTCCGGGGGAGCTGATCAGCACAGCAAGGACGTACAACAGACAATCCGTGCGATCTGCGAAGCCGGTCGTATCCTGGCGGGCATTATCGCCAGTGGAGACATGGGATCAGCGAGAGAAACGGTCCTGTCGACGAATGAAGACGGAGATGTACAAAAGCCACTTGATATCAAGGCCAATGATCTGATCATTGAATTGTTAAAGGAACAACCCGTTGCCTGGCTGGCATCAGAGGAACTGGCTCAAATCCACGAGATGAACAGCAACGGAACCCTCGCCGTCGCCATGGACCCGCTCGATGGTTCCAGTAATGTCGATACAAACCTGTCGCTGGGCACAATTTTTTCGATTTATGATGCGACTTTACTGGGCCGGGATGCGGTTTTGCAAACCGGACGCCAGCAGCTGGCCGCTGGTTATATCGTTTACGGCCCGCAAACGACCCTGACGCTGACCCTCGGCAACGGCACCCATATTTTTACCCTGGATCGAGCACGCCGACATTTTTTCCTGACATCCGGGAATATTCAAATTCCACAAGAAACGTCAGAATTCGCCATAAACGCTTCAAATTTCAGGTTTTGGGACGCAAATGTACGAAATTATGTCGAAGACTGTATGGATGGCGAAACCGGCATTCGCGGTCGTGATTTCAATATGCGCTGGCTGGCTTCTCTGGTTGCAGAATGCCATCGCATTTTGTCACGTGGCGGTATTTTTCTCTATCCGGCGGATGCGCGTCCTGGTTATGGAAATGGCCGTTTGCGTCTGGTTTATGAAGCCAATGCCATCGCCTGGTTGATCGAACAGGCTGGCGGCTCAGCCAGCACGGGGACCGCGCCAATATTGGACGTGCAGCCAAAATCAATCCACGAACGTGTTTCTCTGGTGTTCGGATCATCCGACGAAGTCGAACTTGTCGAAAACTATTGCAATGGCACGGTAATAGCCGAGCGCCAGTCGCCTTTGTTCGCCAAACGCGGCCTGTTCATGCACTGAAAGTCAAACCATGTCCGTTAAACACCCAATCATTTCTGTTACAGGATCGTCCGGGGCTGGAACGTCGTCAGTAAAATCGACTTTCGAGCAGATCTTTCGTCGTGAACAGGTCCGGTCAATGGCTATCGAGGGCGACGCTTTTCATCGCTATGACAGGGTGAAGATGAAGGAGGTTATGGCGCGTGAAGCGCAAAACGATAACCTTCATTTCAGCCATTTCGGCCCTCAGGCCAATTTGCTGGATGAGCTGGAAGCTGAGTTCAAACGATATGGAGAGACCGGTTATTGCCGGACCCGCACCTATGTTCACGACCAGGCAGAAGCCGAATCAACGGGCGTTCCCGCCGGTACCTTCACTGACTGGATCGAGCCAGACGATGAAACAGATGTGCTGTTTTATGAAGGTTTGCATGGGGCTGTTGTGACAGACGATGTCAATGTCGCTCAATATCCCGATCTAAAAATCGGCGTTGTGCCCGTGATTAATCTGGAATGGACCCAGAAAATTCATCGTGACCGTGATGTCAGGGGTTATTCAACCGAGGCCGTCATGGACACCATGCTGCGGCGTATGCCGGATTATGTGCACTACATTTGCCCCCAGTTTTCACAAACCGACATTAATTTTCAGCGCGTGCCCATGGTCGACACATCCAACCCCTTTGTTGCCCGTTGGATACCAACACCAGACGAAAGCATGGTTGTGATCCGGTTCCGGGACCCGCACGGCATCGACTTTCCCTATCTCGTTTCCATGATTCACGACAGCTTTATGTCCAGGGCCAATTCCATCGTTATTCCTGGCGGCAAACTGGATATCGCCATGCAGCTGATCCTGACACCAATGATCCTGAAACTGACCAGGCTTGGCCGACGCGACTGAAAATCCGGCCCAAGCAAATTGACGCAAAATCTTTCAATAACCGTTCCAAAGGAGATGACCCGTGGACCAATCTGACCGCTATGCCGACCTGAATTTAACCGAAGAAACACTGATTGCCGGCCAGGCCCATGTCTTGTGTGCCTATATCATGAAACCCAAATCCGGTTACGGCTATCTGGAAACAGCTGCCCACTTTGCAGCGGAATCTTCCACCGGGACCAATGTGGATATCTCGACGACGGACGATTTCACCCGTGGTGTCGATGCTATGGTCTATGAAATTGATCCAGCAAAAGAACTGATGAAAATCGCCTACCCGGTCGAATTGTTCGATTTCAACATTACGGATGGCAGCGCCATGATTGCTTCCTTCCTCACCCTGACGATTGGTAATAATCAGGGCATGGGTGATGTCGAATATGCCAAAATGCACGATTTTTATGTGCCCCGGCCTTATCTCGAGAAATTTGACCGCCCGTCGGCGACCATCAGCGATTTGTGGCGTGTATTGGGCCGCCCGCAAAAAGATGGCGGCTTTATTGTCGGCACGATCATCAAACCCAAACTGGGGCTAAGACCCAAACCCTTCGCCGATGCAGCCTATGATTTCTGGCTGGGTGGTGATTTCATCAAGAATGATGAACCCCAGGGCAATCAGTCCTTTGCCCCCTTGAAAGTAACGATCCCCCTCGTCGCACAAGCCATGACAAGAGCCCAGAATACGACCGGGCAGGCCAAGTTGTTTTCAGCAAACATTACAGCAGACGACCCTGCCGAAATGTTGGCCCGCGGCGAATTCATTCTCGACGCTTTTGGTGAAAATGCAGATCATGTGGCTTTTCTGGTCGATGGGTATGTTGCCGGACCGGCGGCCATTACGACGGCGCGTCGGAACTTCCCCAATCAGTTCCTTCATTACCACAGGGCCGGCCACGGTGCTGTAACCTCGCCGCAGTCAAAGCGCGGCTATACCGCCCAGGTTCTGGCAAAGATGTCCCGTCTGCAGGGCGCATCCGGTATCCACGCCGGCACCATGAGCTACGGCAAAATGGAAGGTGAAGCAGGAGACACCATCATCGCCCACATGATTGAACAGGACAGTGTCATGGGGCCATATTTCCATCAGGAATGGTACGGCAGTAATCCGACCACACCGATCATCTCCGGCGGGATGAATGCTTTGCGCATGCCTGGTTTTTTCGAAAATCTCGGCCACTCAAACCTGATCCTGACGGCTGGCGGCGGTAGTTATGGTCACATTGATGGACCGGCTGTCGGGGCGACATCCTTGCGCCAGGCAGAACAATGCTGGCGCGAAGGCGCTGATCCCATTGAATTTGCCCGGGAACACCGTGAATTTGCCCGTGCCTTCGAAAGTTTTACGCATGATGCAGATGAGCTGTTTCCAGGCTGGCGTGGCGACCTGAATATCGCGGCCTGACGCGCTAAATTGCTTTGAAAAGACGACCACCGGTCACCGGTTCTGAAACGCCGGTGGTCGTCGGCAAGCTCAATGCCATACCGTCCAGACTGCGTACAGCAAGCCAGGCGAAGGCTTCAGCTTCGAGCAAATCACCTCGCCAGCCGACGGCTTCCACCGGTTCAACGGGTACGCCGATGGCCTTGTTAAGCAATTCCATGATCAAGCCGTTATGACGGCCACCGCCGCAGACCAGCCAGCGCAAGGCCGGTTGAGGGAACCAGGTGCGTGCTGCAGCCACGGACGCTACAGTGAAATCAGTCAGGATACGGGCACCATCCGCGGGAGAATGGGCGGTTTGGTCGCCCATGGTGTCGTGAACGGCGGCATGAAATTCCATACGGTCGAGCGATTTGGGTGGCGGTTTCGCGAAATAGCCATGTGTCATTAACTGATCCAGAATGCCTGGTGCGCTTTTCCCCGTTGCAGCAAAGGCCCCGTTTTGATCCATGGGCTGGTTGCGCCGATCACACATCCAGTCATCGATCAGGGCATTGGCCGGGCCGGTATCAAAAGCCAGTATGTTGTCGGCCCCGTCCCCAATCCAGGTGACATTTCCCACACCGCCCAGATTCAACACGGCCAGGGGTTTTTCAAGATCAACAGCCAGGGCGCGATGATAAAGCGGGGCCAGTGGTGCGCCCTGCCCGCCTGCGGCCACATCTGCAGTGCGAAAATCGGCCACAACATCAATGCCGGTTTTATCAGCCAGCCGCTGCGCGTTGCCGATCTGGACGGTCACGCCCTCCTCAGGGCGATGATCCACCGTTTGCCCGTGGAAGCCGATTACATCCACATCTGACGCAGCCAGATCGTTGTCAGAGAGCAGTTTCAGCACCACCGCTGCCTGTCGGTCGGCAATCATGTCAGCGACGTCGTCGCGCACCGCAGGGCGATTGATGCACTCTCGCAAGCGGTCGCGGAAATTCTCGTCATATTCTTGCGCCAGGCCAGGCCCGAAACGGGACACTGTTTCACCATCTGTTTCAATCAGGGCCGCGTCGATACCGTCCATGGAGGTACCGCTCATTAACCCGATGGCTGTTCTGATCTTGCTCATGTGGCCCCTTTGAGAATTCGCTCTGCGTTGTTCCCTCGGCCGGGTTGTGCTAGATAGCGGCTCTTATTCGTTTTGTTCAATTCATCACCCTTCAAGAAACAGCTTTTCATGACTGATTTACGTTCCGACTTCCTGCGCACAATTGTTGAGCGCCAGTATATGCACCAGTGTACGGACCTGGAAGCACTTGACGCAAAAGCGGCGAGTGGTGAACCGGTTGTGGCCTATATTGGTTTTGATTGCACGGCCCCCAGCCTGCATGCGGGCAGCCTGGTGCAGATTATGATGCTGCATCATTTGCAGCAGACTGGCCACAAACCTGTGGTCCTGATGGGTGGTGGCACCACAAAGGTGGGTGATCCGTCGGGCAAGGATACGCAACGCCAGTTGCTGGATGACGCCAAAATCAACGAGAATATGGCTGGTATCCGCGATGTTTTCTCTAAATTCCTGAAATTTGGCGATGGCCCGACCGATGCCATCATGGTCAACAATGACGACTGGCTGAAAGATATCCAGTACATCGATTTCCTGCGCGATTACGGTCGGCATTTTTCCGTCAATCGCATGCTGGGCTTCGACAGTGTGAAACTGCGCCTCGAACGCGAACAGCCGCTGACGTTCCTTGAATTCAATTACATGATCTTGCAGGCCTACGACTTCCTTGAACTGGGTCGGCGTCATGATTGCAGCCTGCAAATGGGTGGCTCGGATCAATGGGGTAATATCGTCAATGGTGTGGAACTGGGCCGCCGGGTCGAGCAACGTTCGCTCTTTGGCCTGACCACGCCTTTGCTGACCACGGCGTCGGGTGCCAAAATGGGCAAAACCGCTGACGGGGCTGTCTGGCTCAACGAGGACATGCTCTCGGCCTGGGATTACTGGCAGTATTGGCGCAACACCGAAGATGCCGATGTTGGCCGCTTCCTGCGTCTGTTCACGGCCCTGCCTATGGATGAAATCACGCGTCTGGAGGCCCTGGAAGGTGCCGAACTGAACGACGCCAAGAAAATCCTGGCCAATGCAGCCACCAGCATGTGTCACGGCGCAGACGCGGCCAAGGCGTCAGAAGAAACCGCCCGCAAGACCTTCGAACAAGGTGGCGCCGCCGAAGGCCTGCCGACCATCGAAGTGGCTTCAGCTGATCTCGGTGAAGGCGTTGCAGCGTTTGAGATGTTCCGCCGCGCCGGTCTCGCCCAAACCGGCGGCGAAGCCCGTCGTCTGGTCAAAGGCGGCGGTGCCCGATTGAACGACGTTCAGATCAAAGCCGAAATGGATTTGATTACGCTGGCCGACTGCAATGCCGACGGTGTCATCAAGTTATCCGCAGGCAAAAAACGCCATGTGTTAGTGAAGCCGAAATAAATTAACTTAGCTCGCAAGTTTTTCGGGTTGAGACCTTTTGGAGAGCTTCAGCCTCGCCTTTCAAGCGCGCATATTCCTGGGCTTGAGGGCCATCTCCGCCTTCAAGAAAAAACAAGGCAGGCCAGAACAGGATCATGCCAACAGCCATTTGCGCGTTGTCATTGTCTGATTTCTTTTTTAACGTTCCGTGCAATTGATTGACCCGGGTTTGCACGCGATCAAGTTCCATCGAAACCTGCTCACAGCTATAATTTTTGTATTGTATTGTCGATACGGATGCTGTGGCGATTTCATCAGGTGACGAGGCACAAGAAGCAATAACCAACATAGATAATATTACAGCAATAAATTTCACAACAAACTCCATAATTCCCCTATTAGCATACCTAGAAAAAAGGACTTAAAGAATTTAGTCAACCTTTAATAGAAATTATCCCTCGTTAATGCAAATAACAGAAACTACATTATTCAGAATTATTACTACGGTTTCGTTGCTCCAATACTTAAACCAGAACAACGAATCTTTGTTGGAAATGTGAAATGCCGGTTGAGCTTGTCTAAGCTATTCTGGCCTATTTGAATTCGATTTCGACGAAAGCGAATTCATAGTCGTTGGCGTTGATGACGTCATGCTCGACGCCGATGTCCCGAAAATACGGGATGCCGTCTTTTAGCTTGGCCAGATTTTCGGTGCCATTTTTGTCGACGATCTTCAGGGTACCGTCCATGACGGGCACAACGACGTAGTCCATCTCGTGGCGATGCCAGCCTGTGGCGGCACCGGGTGCAAATCGCCATTCGGTGACGCGCGTGCGGTCATTGTCGATCATGACGGTGGGGACAGCGGCTGGTATGTTGGTGGTTTCAGTCATTGCGATGCCTCAAACATATTCTACTGGCTGTTTGCCAAATAATGCTCGAACCATGGGCTCGAACGTGGCCAGGGGTTCCGTGTCGTAATCAGGGTCGAAACAGTTTTGGTCGTAGTTTTCACAAAAATCCGCGCAGGCCTGATAGTGTTCGTGATCCTTGAACTGGTCGCGGGCATTTTGGTCCTGGCCCATGTGGTGGAAGTAATAATAGCCCTGAAAAACGCCATGGTGGCGGATGATCCAGTGGTTTTTGTCGCTGACATAGGGCTTGAGCACAGCAGCGGCGAGCTGGCTGTGGTTGTCCGGGGCGATGCTGTCGCCGATGTCGTGCAACAAGGCACAGACCACCAGTTCATCGTCTGCCCCGTCCCGTAAAGCCCGGGTGGCGGATTGCAGGGAATGTTCGTAGCGGTCGACCTTGTAGCCAAGCTTTGGGCCTTGCAACTTCATCAGCATGGCAAGGACTTCGTCCGCCAGCGTTTGGCGCTGGTGTTCCTGAAACAAGGGCGTGAGGAATTCATATTCTTCTTTTGAGCCGTGCTTCATTTCAGTGAAACTGACTTCTCTCAAATCATTATCCATATCAGTTATCCTGTCCGTCGACGGGTTTATCATCTGTTGTGGTAGATGGCTTGAAACTGCCAAACAAAAGTTTTCTGAGCGGTCCTGGAGCGAGCGCTGACAAGGGGTTAACCGTGACCTTGGGACGGGAAATAGGGCCGGAGACTTCGTAGGTCAGGCCAAATATTCCCTCGCCCTTGCCGCCAACCAGCAACCTTCCCAGGATCGGGATATTACCCAGCACAGAATTAATCGTATAGGCAGGCACCAGGGTGCCCTGCAGGGCGACACGAGACAAGTTTCGATCAACCGCCCCTTCGATGGTGACACCAAGTGAAGGACCATAAGCCCGGGCGTCGCGAGTGCGGATGATGCCGTTGCGCATTTCAAAAGGCGCCTCGAACTGGACAAAGGGAATGCCGTTATTGGTCAGAATATTGGCCACGCCGGACAGTGAGCCCACGGTCAAAATGTTGGCCAAAGTCGGCGCATCCACGACCTTGAATTTTTTCAGAACGACCTTGCCACGCATAGGCTGGTCTTTTTCCTGCTCGAAGATCGTCGCATCCAGGGCCAGCGCACCGCCAAAGGCATTTTCAAAAATGCCCAGCTTGCGCATAACGCCCCCGCCATCTGCAGAGCGGACCTTGATCTCACTTTTTTCAGCCGAAGAACTGAAAGCCAAATCAATGGGCACGCCGCCGACCAGGTCACCACGGGACAGGTCGCCCTTGGCACTCAGGTTACGCCAGTATGATCCATCAAAGTTGGCGCTGCCTGCCATGTTATCCAGCATCTGGGTGTCGTCGAGTATCAACCGCCCCAGCTGCATTGAAATACTCAAAGGCGGCAAATCCTGTCCGGCCTTGGCGGCGTCATTTCCCAGGAACCGTGACATGTAGGGACGCACATCAAATTGCGCGCCATTCAGTGCGATAATATACCCGGCAGGCTGAAGTGGCCTGACCGCCGCAGAAACTTCTGACAGTCCAAACTTCAAGAGATTAAGTTCGAGGTTTTTCAGTGTAGCCCCTGCCCCAATTTCCACCTTGCCATTTGTTTCCAGTCCACCGCCGACATAACTGAAGTCACCACCAAAGCCAAAACTGGCAGGAGTGGGCTGATTTCCAGTGGAAACAGCTGGCTGATTTCCAGTGGAAACAGCTTGCTGACTTTCGTTGGAAGTCGCTGGCAAGACAAACTGAAAATCAATCTGGGCCGGGATACCGGCGGCTTTTTGCCATAATAATTCGGGCAAAGCCAAAGCGGCGGCGGTCAGGTCGACATTCATATCGCCGCCTTTTACCTGCCAGTTTTCCGCCACCATGTTGGCCGTAATTGCCACCGGCCCTGCCAGCCAACTGATGTCGGGCATGTTCAAACCCTTGCGGGCAGCCTCATCCAGCACGGTCGACATCTGAAGCTGCGATGACTTGGCAGCCTCACCATAAAACTCTTGATGCCAGGTGACATTGGCGGCAACGCCCGCGACATGTACGTCACCGGTGATATCAATGGCGTTGGCGTCGATGCTGACGGCCAGGCCCCCCTTGCTCAGAGGCAAGCCACCGATGCCTTTTGGCATGGAAAAATCCCGCACGTTCGCAGCAGCGGCGAACAAAACATCTTTGGGGTCCAGTTCCTCGGTTAAAGGCAATTTGATCCGGGCACGAGCCGCCATTTCACCACCCAGCTCAGCCGGAACAACGCCCAATGTCGTGGCAAAACCGAAAGGTTCCATATCCAGAATGGCCATGCCCTCATTCACTGGTCCACTGACCACAAAGGAAATATCTACATCCGGGTTTTCACCATTTAACTCGCTCAGCAGAACTTTGCCTTCTGACATGACGAGCGAATTCACCTGGCCTTCTTCAACAGAAATATCGAGGCTATTGACGGTCATTCTTGCTGTGCCGGTGGCGCCAACAAGCAACGGCAATTTTGGCAAATAACGGGTTGTCAGATCTTCGAAACGTAGCGCGAGATCCAGCGCATCATCTGGCAGCGTATCCTTTGTGAAGTCTTCTGGCCGAATTCGCAAAACGAAATTGCCTTCGGACACCTGGCCTTGGCGAATATTCGTCAAGACCCAGTCCCGCGCCAAAGGGGCGAGGTTTGGCGGCCAGTATTCGCCAAGGTCTGCCATAGGCACATTCCGCAGGGTGCCTTCCAGAACACCGCCAGCCGACCAGACGTCTCCATCTTGTTGGAGTTTGATGTTGCCCTTGGCGACGCCCGACGGCCCGCCCGTATCAACAATGATTTGTGCAAGTTCGACAGAGCGATAATCCTGCTTGATCACCCCTCGCGCCGCTAACTGTGAAAATACCAGCGAGCCCGCAAAAAAGTCAGGCAGTGTCACAACGCCCGGACCGCCCGCAAGATCAAAATCAACTGGCGCTGTGCGACCATCAAGGTAAAGGGTTGTTGATATCTTGCCGCTCACCGGTGCTGCGAAGGCTGACAAGGGCTTTAAGGTTGGTACATGGGCAGCCAGTTCGGCAGGCAGAAAGTCCGCCAGATCAAGACTGATGTCCAGTTTTTGCTCAATATTATGGTAATTGGCAACCGCCGATATGCGTGTTGCCCCGCCGCCGATCTCCACATCAGCAATGATATTGCCGTCGATGCCGTCGGTTGACCGCAGCAGGGAGATATCTGCCCAGGGTGCCCGCCAGGTTGTTCGCGTCGCATGGTCAACCAATAATATATCTGCGTTCAGAACACTGATCCGCGATAAAAACCCGTCTCTGCGGTCTTTGACTGATGGGTTCAACAGTGCTTCGAAAAATGTCGCCGCTGCATTTCCCGTGGCAGAGCCAATTTTCGACCCCAAACCCAGGTCGAAGCGCCCGTCTTTCGTCCGCAACAAACGGACTTGTGGCCGTAGCAGGTCCAGGGTCGTGGGCACGATGCGGCCATCCAGAATTGCCGCACCGCTCAGGCCCAATGAAATTTCGGGTATCCGGGCAATGGATTCACCCTTTTCATTTAACAAACGAACGCCAATGGCGCGCACATCCAGCGTGCGATCCCAGCCAGCCCAGGTCAGGATCGTATCATCCATCTCAACCTGAACACCTGCCCTGCCCAGAGTCAGGGCTTCTTTGAGGTAAGGTGTCAAAAAGCCGAGGGAAACCGGACCGGAAGACAGCAACCAGGCAAAGACGGCGAATGCCATGGCAAGGCTTGCCGCCATGGCGCCGAATATCTGAAGTACAAATTTGCCTGCCGGCAGGATCATCGCGTTTTGTCCAGGTTTAATAAAAGTACCGGATCGTCTTTACGGTTTAATGCAGTTTGAAATCTTGACCGAAACAGCCCCTTCAAGCAGTCTCAAACAAATACTGCCAGGGGAATTATAGTGTTTGACTTTTTTTCAGGTTCCGGTGATTTACCGCAACCATACGATGCCAATCGCCTTGATAATGGCTTTGTGGATTGGAAAAACCTGACCTCCACCACAAGATACCAAACGCTTGGCAACTTTATAACCCGTATAGCTGATGATGCTACCGGTCAACGCTATCTCTCGGCAATCTTTGGCAACAGTCCGTTCCTTGCGCGCTGTGTCTTGCGAGATCCCGAATTTGTTGCCGAACTGGCCAATGCGTCCCCGGAAGATATTCGCGATACTCTTTTTCTGCGTGTTCGCGAAGAATGCCGGGCTGCCAAAAATGAAGCCGACATCATGAAAATCCTGCGCCAGAGCAAATCCCGCCTGGCGTTGTTGACGGCAACAGCAGACCTGACAGGAACATGGGCATTGGAGACTATTACTGCAAGCCTCAGTGATTTTGCCAGTCTGGCGCTGAATTTATCACTCGAGTTTCTGTTGCGTGCCGAAGCGGCACTCGGGTCTATCGAACTTGATGATCTGGATGATCCCTGCCGTAGTTCAGGCCTTGTGGTTATTGGTATGGGGAAACTGGGTGCTGGCGAGCTTAATTATTCCAGCGATATCGACCTGATCGTTTTATGGGATCAGGAAGTCGTTCGTTATACGGGGCGACGGGGACCTGAAGAAGGTTTTGTTCGCCTGACGCGAAATCTGGTGCGCATCATGCAAGAGCGGACAGCCGACGGGTATGTTTTTCGCACGGATTTACGGTTGCGACCTGATGCAGGTGCCACACCGGTTGCCCTGTCGATGTTGGCAGCCGAAGGCTATTATGAAAGTGTCGGGCAAAACTGGGAAAGAGCCGCCATGATAAAAGCGTCACCGGTTGCCGGTGACATTCAGGCAGGCAAGGAATTCCTGAAGCGTATTTCGCCATTTGTCTGGCGCAAATTTCTCGATTTTGCCGCTATCGACGATATTCATTCCATCAAACGACAGATAAACCGGCATAAGGGGCATTCAACCGTCACCGTGCCTGGTCACAACATCAAGGTCGGGCGCGGCGGCATTCGTGAAATCGAATTCTTTGCCCAGACCCAGCAGCTGATCGCCGGCGGCCGTGATTCAACCTTGCGGGTCTCACCAACTTGTCTTGCCTTGCGTGCATTGGCGACAAGCAACCGCATCGGAAATGACGTGGCTGATCAAATGATCGCCTCTTATACCTATTTGCGACAACTGGAACATCGTCTGCAGATGATCGCAGACGAACAGACCCAAACTCTCCCTTCCGAGCCCGATAGCTTGTTGCACCTGGCTGTATTTTTTGGTTATGCAGAATTGGCTGATTTTGAAACAGATTTGTTGTCGCATTTGACCCGGGTTGAAGGACATTATGCAAATCTGTTTGAAGAGTCTCCTGACCTGACAATGGATAGCGATGTCGCTGGTAATCTTGTTTTCACCGGCACTGACGAAGACCCCGAAACATCGACGACCCTGGTTAACATGGGTTATTCTGACCCGGCAACGGTATCGGCGGCGATCCGGCGCTGGCACCATGGACGGTATCGTGCGACCCGAAGTGTGCGTTCACGTGAGTTGTTGACTGAATTGATGCCTGTTCTTTTGACGGCCCTGGCTGATACCGCCAATCCAGATGCTGCCTTGTTGAAGTTTGATGAATTCCTCGGCAAGTTACCTGCCGGCGTACAGCTCTTTTCACTTTTCCATGCCAACCCTGATTTGCTTGATCTGGTCGCAGAAATTATGGGCGGAGCACCACGACTGGCAGAGTACCTTAGTCGCAATGCGACATTGTTGGACGGTGTCATATCTTCAGATTTTTATGATCATTTGCCAAACCAGGAAACGTTGCGAGACGAACTGGAGACTATTCTCGCCGGGGCTCGCGATACCCAGGACGTGCTCGACTTCGTGCGCCGTTGGTCCCACGGGCGCCGTTTTCAGGTTGGAGTGCAAATCCTGCGCAGCCTCGCCGATATCACACAATCAGGTCTTTGCCTGTCGGATATGGCTGATGTCGCCATCGGTGCCATGCTGCCCCGACTATTGTCCGAACTGTCAGAACGCCACGGACTTATCCCGGGCGGACAATTTGTTGTTATTGCTATGGGTAAATTGGGGGCTCAGGAAATGACAGCCGGGTCCGATCTGGATTTGACTTTTGTCTATGATCATCCCGATGATGTTTCCTTTTCAGATGGTGAGAAACCGCTGTCAGCGAGTGAATATTATGCCCGCCTCAGCAAGCGTTTGATTAACGCCCTGACAGCCATGACGGCGGAAGGACATCTGTATGATGTTGATATGAGATTGCGTCCATCTGGTGCAGCCGGGCCAATTGCAGTTCGACTAAACGGCTTTCGAAAATATCAACAGGAAGAGGCCTGGACCTGGGAGCATATGGCCATGATCAGAGCCCGTATTGTCGCGGGTCCTGACGAACTTGCGAGCAAGGTCATGGCTGTCGTGCAGGAAGCTCTTTGCATTTCAAGGGATGACGAAGAACTTCGAAATGCTATCGCCGACATGCGAGACCGGATTGACCAGGAACGACACACAAAGAACCCCTGGTCCACAAAATATGTCCGTGGAGGTGTTGTCGACATTGAATTTATTTCACAATATCTCATACTCAAAAATGCGACGAAGACACCGGAAATAATTGATGGCAAAACAGCAAGGGCATTTCGTAAATTGAGTAATGCTGGTTATCTGGATCAAGACCTTGCCAACGATTTGATTGAAGGCACAATGTTAATGCGAACCTTGCAAGGAATATTACGACAGACGACGGTAGATGTGTTTGAAGAAAGCGATGCGCCGGAAGGATTAAAAAGTGCTTTGGCGAAAGCCAACAACGAACCAACATTCGAAAGTTTAAAGATCAAGGTTGAAGAAACAGAAGCACATTTGTTTGTACAATTTGACAAGATAATAGGCGTTCCGACGAAAAGATGATGGAACAAAAATAAAAACAAAATGAAGATAAACCTTGATCGTTGTTCCGGAAAAGTGTTGGTATCATTTTGTTAATCATGTTTGCTTATTGGATTAGATGATTTTAACGCCCAGAGGGAGGCCACTAATGGCGAAAGCGACCACGAAGAAAAAACCTGCTGCAAAGAAAAAAGCTCCTGCCAAGAAAGCTGCTGCGAAGAAAAAAGTAGCGGCCAAAAAGGCACCGGCTAAAAAAGCGGCTGCAAAGAAAAAAGCTCCGGCTAAAAAAGCCGCTGCCAAAAAAGCTCCAGCTAAAAAAGCTGCAAAGAAAAAAGCGCCGGCTAAAAAAGCCGCTGCCAAAAAAGCTCCAGCGAAAAAAGCTGCAAAGAAAAAAGCACCGGCTAAAAAAGCCGCTGCCAAAAAAGCTCCAGCGAAAAAAGCTGCAAAGAAAAAAGCGCCGGCTAAAAAAGCCGCTGCTAAAAAAGCTCCAGCGAAAAAAGCTGCGAAGAAAAAGGCACCGGCTAAAAAGGCCGCTGCCAAAAAAGCTCCAGCGAAAAAAGCTGCAAAGAAAAAAGCTCCGGCTAAAAAAGCAGCTGCCAAGAAAGCTCCAGCGAAAAAAGCCAAGGCCAAAAAATCCAAGGGCAAAAAATAGTTTGAGCAAATCTGAATCGGTAAAAGCCGGCAGCACAAAAAAAATATCGGCTCCTCAAGAGGGCGCACGTGCTCCGGCATTTACTTTACCATCTGATGGTGACGGCAAGGTCGCCTTAAAAGATCTTGTCGACAGCCACGTCGTTCTTTATTTCTACCCGAAAGACGACACCTCTGGATGTACCAAAGAAGCGATCGCATTTACGGAAAACCTGGCGAAATTCAAACGCGCCGGTGCGATCGTCTTTGGTGTCTCCAGGGATACTGTGGCCAAGCACGACAAATTCAAATCCAAACACCAGTTAGGAATCACATTGCTGTCTGATGAAGACGGCAAGATTTGTGAGAAATATGGTGTCTGGGTCGAAAAAAACATGTACGGCCGGAAGTACATGGGAATTGAACGGGCAACATTTCTGATTTCTGGTGGGAAAATCGCCAAGCTGTGGCGAAAGGTCAAGGTTGCCGGTCACGTTGAAGAAGTTCTGGAGGCCGTAAAGTCTCTTTGAGATAAATTTCGCCCGAGAGCAGGACTTTCGCCTGAAATTTTCAGCAATTTCTCAGGAAATTGCCAATCTATTCGATCATGACAATCGTTTAGTGGGCCGCCTGGTACAATTTGAACAGCCCAAATCGCCGTAAAAGGCCTCTAAATTGCTATTATGACTTACATTTTTTATGGCCACCTGGCTATAATGGGGTGTTTCCGGCTTTGATGGGCAAGCAGCCAGGCGTAATTCAACAGGCGATTTCTCATAAGCAGGTGATGGGTATAGAGTGAAAAGGCACATGCTATTTCGGTTGAGCCGGAATTGCCTTTGCGTCTTTTGGGGTTTTATTGCGCGATCAGTCTGGTTTGGAAATTTGATTGCCATTGTTTGAAGGGGTTGCCCGTGGGGGAGCCGGAAAACTATAGTTTGCGTGAAAAACTGACGATTTTCTGGGAGCGCTGCTTTCCGGAACGCCAGTTTTATTATCGCAGCCGGGGTAATGTTCGCTATATATCAGTGAAAGGCCTCACCCAGTCGCTGGTATTAACCAGTGCGACGGGATTTGTTGGCTGGGTTATTTTTGCCTCCGTTTTTCTGGTGTTTAAAAACGACATTATCGCCAGCAAAAATGAGCAAATTTCAGATATTCAGGCCAACTACGACGATTTAGCCTCCCGGTTAATCAATGCAGAAGATCGCTTTTCTGCGCTGACAAGCGAAATCGAAGCCAAGCATAAACAGCTGGTGATGATCGTTACGCAAAATGCCGAGCTGGAAAAACGGCTTGGGCTTCTTAATCGTGAATTGAAAAAAGTGTCTTCCGCCCGGGACGATGCCCTGTCGACCAAGGCTAAGCTGGCACGCCAGGTTGCCCGACTTGATGCCGATATCAGATCGACCAGTCAAAATAACAATTCCCTTGAAAAAGCTATGCAAGGGGCTCTGGGCAAAATTGGCGCACTGACGAAGGAGCGCAACAATGCCCTGCAGACCAGTGACGCGCTGGGCCTGCATGTCGATCGCCTCGAAGTGCGCCTGTCAGATATCAAGTCTTCACAGCAGAACCTGATTACCCGACTGCATGAACGAACAGCTTTGAATGTCGCTGAAATGGAAGAAATGATCCTGATCACCGGTATTGATCTGGCTGGGCTTGTGAAAAAAGCCAACCCCAGAGCTGTGGCTCAAGGTGGTCCCCTGGTCAAACTGAAGGCTGACGAAGAATTCTCCTTTGTTGGCATGAATACAGGTTTTGAAAACAGCGTGACGGCCCTGGAGGCCCATTTGGGTCGCTGGGAGGGCTTGCAGAACATCGTGCAGAGCATTCCGCTAGCGGCACCGGCGGACAGCTACTACCTCTCCAGTGGCTATGGCCGTCGCAAAGACCCCTTCACAAAGCGCTGGGCCAGTCATCACGGTCTGGATTTTGCCGGTCATTTTAAAACAAGAATCAGGGCGACTGCCGCTGGCAAAGTAACTTTTGCAGGAAATAATGGCCCTTACGGAAAAATGATCGAAATAGATCATGGCCTGGGCATAAAAACCCGCTATGGCCATTTGCACCGAATTCTTGTAAAAAAGGGCCAGAGTGTTGATTTTCGGGATAAAATTGGCCTGATGGGCAGCACAGGTCGAAGCACCGGTCACCACGTCCATTACGAAGTAATTTATAACGGCAAGACGTTGGATCCGGCAAAATTTCTGAAGGCGGGCAGATATGTTTTCAAAAACGGATAAGAACCGCAAAGGTGGGGATCAGATGAGCCAGAGCACAAATATTGCACCCTCCATCATCAGTGCAAATTTACATATCGTCGGGAATCTGGAAACAGAAGGCGAAGTTCAGGTTGATGGCACGATTGATGGTGATGTCACTGCAAACGCCTTGACGATTGGCGAAAATGCCAAAGTCAGCGGCCATATTGTTGCGGATGAAGTTGAAATCCGTGGCAGTATTGAGGGTCGCGTCATGGCTCGTTCAGTCAAGCTATCCAAATCTGCTCATGTCGTCGGCGATATTGTACATGAAGTCCTGTCGATAGAATCCGGTGCCTATATTGAAGGTCAGTTGCAACGCGCTGAAAACGTCAAGAAAATTGAGCGAAGCAAACCTGCCTTTGGCAACAAGGCCCAAAAGGAAGCTGATATTCCAGACGCGCCCGCAACTGCGGCCGCTCCGGCACCTGCTGAGGGTGATGTAAATAACGGTAAAGGTCGCCTCAAGGCTGCCTCTGGCTGACGCCTGTATTTCTGGCAATCAAATTTCAGGCCCGGATTTATTCCGGGCCTTTTTTGTGCAGATTATTCGGCGGCGGCTGGTAGCTTTCGGACTGCCCTGGAAATATCAAGCGCCGCTTCAACGGAGTTTTCATCATCGTGCGCCATAGCCCGCTCAAGAGCCAGGGCGAGTTGGGGTAATAATTCAAGATCAGATTCACCGATGTTCCCGGTTTCGGCGATCTTGTTGGCGACATCCAGCAAACTTTCAGACAAAGCCTTTTGATGGGCATATCGCGTATCGCCAATTCGATCGTGTAAATCATTTGCAGTGAATTGCAGTTCGGAAATCAGACGCCCAATATCAACTGAATTCCTGACTTTCGCAGTGGAGACCAGTGCTCCAACCGTGTGGGTTATCCGTGCTGCACTCCGCTCTACCCGCTGTTCCCGGATTGTCTTCATGACTTCTATTCCGTTCACGCCACCATCATCACCGGTCACCTGGTAGCGCAAGGGGTTTGGCACCATGATTTGGGGCACCTCCTCCGCATCCGGTCTTGCTTCCTTGCGTCTGTCAGGACCGATGTAGGTTGATGTAACAACGAAAGGCTTGCGTCGCTCAATCAATACCTCAACAGCGTTTTGCAATTTGCCGACAGACATTGGCAAGGTCAAAATCAAATCTGTTCCGGCATTGACGATGCTGTGGATGACTTCAATTGTCGGCTGCCAGGTCAATGTCACAATTGGTAAAAAGGGGTCTCCATTTTGCTGCATGTCACGCAATTCGCGGATCAAATGAGCAGATTCTCTTTCCGCCAGATAGGCATCACATATCAGCAAGTCGGCTTTGTTGTTTTGAAGGTGATCACGTGTTTCCGTAATATCTTCACAAAAAGAAATTTTGCGAATGCCGATATCACTCAGGCAATTTTTGATGATATCACGCGATGCCGGCATTGAATCGGCGACCACAACATTCACTTCTTCAAATCGATGATATTTCATAACTGGAGCAGTTCCTTTCCAAGAATCTCCTGTGCGGCCTCAGCCGCACCGTCCCCCAAATCAGCCGTGAAACAAAATATGACTGATTTAATAGTGACTCGCAAATAAAATAATTTATGAAAAATTTGTTCTAAATCAAGGAGATATTGATCTCAGGTGGAGGTTATTCTTGCTCTGAGGCACTGCCTGAACCGTCGACACGCTGGGCAAGGGCAGCAGCCATAAACTGGTCAAGATCGCCATCGAGAACGGCACTTGTATTGCCGGTTTCGACCCCGGTGCGCAGATCCTTGACCATTTGATAGGGCTGCAAGACATAAGACCTGATCTGATGGCCCCAGCCGATATCTGTCTTGGCATCCATCTCGGCCTGGCGTTTTTCTTCACGCTCCTGAAGCTCAGCTTCATACAGACGCGCCTTCATCATGTTCATGGCGGCCGCCCTGTTTTTATGTTGGGAGCGGTCACTTTGGCATTGCACGACGATGTTGGTCGGGATGTGGGTAATGCGGACAGCAGAGTCCGTTTTGTTGATGTGCTGGCCACCTGCGCCTGATGCCCGGTAGGTATCAATTCGTAAATCGCTGTCGACAATTTCAATTTCGATTTCGTCGTCGATCACGGGATAAATTCCAACACTGGCAAAACTGGTGTGGCGACGAGCGGAAGAATCATAAGGCGATATGCGCACCAGGCGATGTACGCCGGTTTCGGTTTTCATCCAGCCATAGGCATTTTCACCACTGACCCTGATCGTTGCTGATTTCAGGCCTGCCTCTTCGCCTGGACTTTCTTCCAGCCACTCCACCTTGTAACCACGTTTGTCTGCCCAGCGGGTATACATGCGGACCAACATCTCGGTCCAGTCCTGGGATTCAGTCCCACCTGCCCCGGCATGAACCTCAAAAAAGGCGTCATTGGCATCAGCTTCGCCGGACAAAAGACTTTCAATGCGTTTGGTCTTGGCGATTTCGACCAGTGCTGCCATGGCACTTTCGGCTTCGGCAATGATTTCGTCATCGCCTTCTGCTTCACCCATCTCGATCAGTTCAAGATTGTCTGCCACACCATCCTGAAGCTCAAGAACAGCCTTGCTCTGGCTTTCAAGGCGGGTGCGTTCCCGCATGACTTTCTGGGCTTTGGCCGGATCATCCCACAGGGTTGGATCCTCTACCCGTGCATTCAGTTCTGCCAGACGATCCTGCGCAACATCCCAGTCAAAGATGCCTCCTCAGCAGGTCGAGCGACTGCTTGATTTCTTCGGCCATGGCCAGGGTTTCGGCTTTCACAACTAATTCTCCAAAAGTGAAATAACGCTGTAGATCGACAATTCGGGCTGAAACTACGCGGCCAACCCATGAGCGTCAATGGTTGCCGCAATGGCTGCGTCAATGCCCGCAACCAAGCGATCAAAATTATCGGTTAATAAAGCCCGCCGGTACCGGAACGTGCCCTTGTGCCCGGCGCTATGGCCATGGTGCCATCCAGCACTGGTCCTGCCGAAGTTGGCTCTGTACCAGGCCTGAAGGCTTCCAGGATCGTATTTCTGTCCGATGCCCGCGCCAAAACACCCGTGGAAGCATTCACCCGCACAAGACGGATGCCAGGCGGAATACGGAACGGAATGGCTGTTTGGCCCTCCAGGGCTTCCAGCATGAAATCACGGAAGATCGGGGCCGCGACCGAGGCCCCCTGCTCCCGCCGACCCAGGGTGCGTGGTTTGTCAAAACCGCCGTAAACGCCGACCGCCAGATCAGGGGCAAAGCCCATGAACCAGGTATCAACAGAATCGTTGGATGTGCCGGTTTTGCCCGCCAGGGGTTTCTTCACGGCTTTGACGCGTCTGCCGGTACCCCGTTCAACGGCCCCTTCCAGCATGGACACAACCTGATAGGCAGTCTGGGGATCGACGACCTTGAGGCGGTCATCCTTGATGGTCGGTGCCGGCTGGCCATTCCAGCGCACGTCCTGACAGAAGGTGCAGGTTCGGCCATCATGTACAAAGACTGTCTTGCCGCGTTTGTCCTGTATGCGATCAATCAACGTCGGAATAACTTTCTTGCCACCATTAACCAGCATCGCATAGGCAGTGGTCAGACGCGTCAACGTCGTTTCACCCGCCCCCAGCGCCATGGATAGCATCTCAGGCATATCGTCACTGATGCCAAAACGATTGGCATAATCCCTGACGACTTCCATGCCAATAAACTGGGCCAGACGCACGGTCATCAAGTTTCGGGATTTCTCGATACCCAGTCGCAGGGTGCTGGGGCCATAGAACTTTTTGGTATAGTTGGCTGGCTTCCATTTGGGTCTCCCCTCGCCCTGATCAATGACAAAGGGCGCATCCAGCACCAGACTGGCAGGCGTAAAACCATTTTCCAAAGCGGCGGCATAGATAAAGGGCTTGAAGGCAGAACCTGGTTGCCGCCGGGCTTGCGTTGCACGATTGAATTCACTGCCACTAAAGTCATAGCCGCCAACCATGGCAAGGACACGTCCCGTATGAGGATCCATCGCCACCAGCCCACCCTGGATTTGTGGGATTTGCCGCAAGCCATAGAACCCGCGATGTTCGCCGGGCAGTTCCTCGATGGGCACAATATCGCCAACTTTGACGACATCCCGCGGCCACTTGGGTTTGGGGCCAACACGCTGACCTTTGGCCCAGGCTCTGGCCCAGGTAAGTTCAGTCATGGGGATAATGCCGATGGCACCGCTGGCCAGACCAACTTCAACGCCCTCTTCCATCAAAGTCAGAATGACGCCCATCTTCCAATCGCCAAGACTGCCGGGTTTGGACACAGCGCCAAGTTTTTCTGCCCAGTCGTAACCAATTTCCATTGTGCCCAGAGGCCCGCGCCAGCCATGACGGCGGTCATAGCTGATCAAACCATTCCGCAAGACCCGCTGAGCGATCTTCTGCAGTCGGGGGTCAAGCGTTGTGCGGACCGACAGCCCACCTTCATAAAGACCGGCTTCACCATAGCGTTCGATCAACTGGCGACGGACTTCTTCGGTAAAGTGTTCGGCGGAAACAAACTCGGTCTCCCGGCCCCGTCGAATGCCAAGCGGCAAAGCCCGCGCCCATTCGGCCTCCCGTTCGGTGACAACGCCGTCTTTAAGCATACGCCCGATCACCCAGTTACGCCGGGCTGTGGCGGCCTCGGGGCGGCGGATCGGGTGGTAGTTGTTGGGGGCCTTGGGCAAAGCCGCCAGAAAGGCCGTTTCCTCGAGGGTTAATTGATCAAGCGGCTTGTCAAAATAGGCCAGGCCCGCCGCTGCAACACCATAAGCGCCAAAACCCAGATAAATTTCGTTCAGGTAAAGCTCGAGAATACGGTCCTTGCTGATGGCGCGCTCGATGCGAAAGGCAAGTATGGCTTCCTTGGCTTTGCGCTCAATCGATACTTCGTTGGTCAACAGGAAGTTCTTGGCCACTTGCTGGGTGATTGTCGAGGCGCCGACAGGACGGCGGTTGCGGGCAAAGTTGGCGATATTTGTCAGAGTGGCACGGGCAATGCTGAAAAAATCAACGCCGGAATGAGAGTAGAAATTTGAGTCTTCTGCCGACATAAAGGCCCGGATCACACGCTTGGGGATCGCTTCGATGGGCACAAACACCCGTTTCTCGCGGGCATATTCGGCTAACAAACCACCATCACCTGCGTGTATTCGGGTCACCGTCGGTGGCTCATATGTTGCCAGCTGCTGGTAGTCCGGCAGTCCACGGCCATAATGATAGAGACCCCAGACAACGACACCAACGCCTGACAGGGTTACCAGGACAATCATTCCAAACATGGCGGCAAAGAACTTGATCATATTTCTGTTGTTGTCTGGTTCATTTTGAGAGCGAGGAAGCTTCTGCGATTACGGCGATTCCGACTTTATCGGAATCGCGTCTGCATTGATATTTGGCGCGTACATTGAGTTTAAAGCAACGCTGCGTTTCCGTGAAACCCGGAAACGCTCTATCGTTTGAATATGGCATGGATAAGGCAATAGACATCATCGTTTGACAAAATAGCTGTTAATGGCGCGGGTCAGCGCCGTGACCAGGGCCGCGCGACGGCGGGAGGATCGCAGGATGCGTTCGTCTTCCCGATTTGAAAGGTAGCCCATTTCCACCAGCACTGACGGCACGTCAGGTGCCTTGAGAACAGCAAATCCGGCAAAGCGATGGCTGCGGCGTAAAACTTTGACGCTTTTGGCCAGTTCATCAATAACCTGGCTGGCAAATGTCGCAGAAAGGTTCATGGTTTCACGCTGGGCCAGATCAATCAGGATATTGGCCACATCCTTGCTTTGATGACCAAAATCCATGCCGGCAATGATATCAGCCTTGTTTTCCTTCGCGGCCAGGGCGGCGGCTTCCTTGTCCGAGGATTTTTCGGACAGGGTATAAACACTGGCACCCCGGACACTACGTTTTCGAATACTGTCTGCATGAAGGGACATGAATAAATCCCCCTTCGCCGCCCTGCCCCGTGCCACACGGTTTCGAAGACGCACAAAAACATCCCGGTCCCGTGTCATCACAACCTTGTAGCGACCTGTAGCCAGGAGTTTTTTGCGAAGCTCCAGTGCGACTGCCAGGGTGACTTCTTTTTCGTGACTGCCGCTGGCCCCGATAGTACCCGGATCAACGCCGCCATGCCCGGCATCGATCACGATCACCGGCTTGGGGTTGGCCTTGCGGGCCCCGCTGGTTTGCAACGGTGTCGTTTTTTTGGAGGGCTTTGCAGCAGGCTTTGACTTTGGTGTTGCGATCAAACGCCTGAAGTCACCGGACTGAACGGCGACCAGATCAACAACAAAGCGATATTTCGACGACCCCTTGGGCGGCAGAATGAAGGCCCTGTGCACTTTGACCGGATTTGTTACGTCAATAACAATGCGCGATGTGCCTGCTTCGAACAGACCAAACCGCATACCCTTGATCAAACCTTTGTGATATTGCGCGTCCGGTCGGGTCTGCCAGGCCACCTCAGGTAAATCGATGACCACGCGATAAGGTTTGTCGAGAACAAAGACCTGAAAATCAACTCCTTGGGTCATATCCAGGACCAGTCGGGTCTTGTCTGTATGCACACCGGTTCGCACACTGGTGACGACGGCCTGTTCCGCCAAGGCAGAAGAAACCTGGAAAAGGCCCGCCAACACAGGCAAACACACCATGATAGTGCGCAAAAGATTTGATCCTGGCACGTTTTCCGGGCAAAAAAGTCCTTGACGGATCTTGCGGAGTATCAGCAACATGTAGCGTGGCCTTTGGTCATTACCACCACATATAATGCAAAATGACCAGATTTGGCAATCATTATACAATTTTATCAGGTCGTAAGGAGACAACAACAGGCGGCGAGAAGTAAATCAGTTTTGATATGGCTATTCTGGCAAACTGTGTCTATGATGCCGCTGCGAATCTCTGCGGTCAGCTTGAGCCTGAGTATATGGGAACAAGCGGCGCGGAAACCGATGAAGGAGCAAGAAGGCAGGAAAACGGGGGTTTGTGAACGTGACGAACCAGGGATTATTTCCCTGATAGTGGTTCACATGACGTTTGAAAAAGCGTTTTTCCGTTAGCCTGACACCGAACTTCCAACCGGTTACCGGCGCTCAAGACGATGCAGGGTTAATTTGAACTGCGATACTGGCCCCTGACAAACCGCGGTGCGGTTGTCAGTGTTTGCTACTCCCCGATGAATTCGGGTCAGCAGGCTTGGTGCACCAGTGTTGCCACTTACATAGCGGCTTCCCGCCGGTTGTTGTTCGCGCGAACAGCGGGATGTCCAAAGGTGTTAGCTTATGGCTACGCGTATGTTAATTGACGCGGCCCACCCTGAAGAAACCAGGGTTGTCGTTGTCCGGGGCACTCGCCTCGAAGAATTTGATTTTGAGTCTGCGACCAAGCAACAGCTCAAAGGCAATATTTATCTGGCAAAAGTCACACGGGTTGAACCGTCGCTGCAAGCGGCGTTCGTCGACTATGGTGGAAACCGCCACGGCTTTTTGCCCTTCAATGAAATCCATCCGGACTATTACCAGATCCCCATTGCTGACCGTCAGGCCTTGCTTGAGCAGGAAGCCTGGGAAGGTGCAGCGGAAGTTGCCGAAGACGAAGCCGCTGCCGGGCGTTCAGCTGATTCAAACGGCGACAGTGACAATGCGGATGCAAATTCTGAAGTCACAGAGATTGAAATCAGTGACGGTGCCACGGAAATCCAGGGTGAAGCTGAAGACGGTGATGACAGTGAAACTGTCGCGGCTGCCGATAGCGGCGAAACAGCAACTGATGCAGATTCTGGAATTGAAGTTTCCCAAGATGCTGAAAATGACGACGGCGCTTCTGATGCCGACGTTGAGGCCCAGACAGCCGATGACGACAGTGCCGATGCTGCTGGTGAAAAAGTGCGCAAATCTGTTGAGGCTTTGGGCGGGGACGAACTGGATGAAGTCATTCAGCCACGCCGTCGTGCCCAGCGCCGCTACAAAATCCAGGAAGTCATCAAGCGTCGCCAAATCATTCTGGTACAGGTCGTCAAGGAAGAGCGCGGCAACAAGGGCGCTGCACTGACCACCTATCTGTCACTGGCTGGCCGCTATTGTGTATTGATGCCCAACACAGCACGTGGTGGCGGTGTCAGTCGCAAGATTACGTCGCAGTCGGATCGCAAAAAACTGAAGTCCATCATCGATGGACTGTCGGTGCCGGAAGGCATGGGCCTGATTGTCCGCACGGCCGGACAGGCACGCAGCAAAGCCGAAATCAAACGCGATTACGAATATCTGTTGCGCCTGTGGGACAGTGTGCGGGCGCTGACGCTGGAGAGCACGGCCCCTGCCCTGACGTACGAGGAAGCCAATCTGATCAAACGATCGATCCGTGATCTTTATACCAAAGAGATCGACGAGGTTCTGGTCGAAGGTGAAGAAGGTTACAAGGCCGCCAAAAACTTCATGAAAATGTTGATGCCGTCCCACGCAAAACGGGTTCAGCCTTATATAGATCGCATTCCCCTGTTCCATCGCTACAAGGTCGAACAGCAATTTGATTCCATGCACAGCCCGACGGTTCAATTAAAGTCCGGCGGCTATATTGTGATCAGTCCAACAGAAGCCCTTGTGGCTATCGATGTGAACTCCGGTCGTTCGACCAAGGAACGCAACATCGAAGAAACAGCCTATCGCACGAACCTGGAAGCAGCTGAAGAAGTTGCCCGCCAGTTACGTCTGCGCGATCTGGCCGGACTTGTTGTGATCGATTTCATCGATATGGACGAATCACGCAATGCCCGCAATGTTGAACGCCGCATCAAGGATAAACTGAAGTCAGACCGCGCCCGCATTCAGGTCGGTCGCATCAGTCCTTTTGGTCTGCTGGAAATGTCGCGTCAGCGTCTGCGGCCAAGTTTGCAAGAAGCCAGCACAGAGGTTTGTAATCACTGCGAAGGCACGGGCGTTGTCCGTTCCATCGAAAGCTCTGCCCTTCACCTGCTGCGCGCCATCGAAGAAGAAGGCATTCGCGGTCGGGCTGCGGAAATCAATGTGCACGCCGCCACGGCAGTTGCGATTTACCTTCTTAATCAGAAACGCTCGTCCGTGCTGACACTTGAAGAACGCTTCAACATGGATATTTCGGTTGCAGCAGACGAAAGTCTTGTGCCACCGGATTTCCGCATGGAACGTTTGCACAGTCGCAGCGACGACGAAATGGAAGCCATTGCGTCTGACGTTGTCAGCATGGTCGCCTACGATGATCCTGAAGACGACGTTGAAGAAGAAGTCACGGAAACCCGCGACGAAGAAAGCGACGAAGGTGCTGCGAAAAAGCGTCGGCGTCGTGGCAAGCGCGGGGGCCGTCGCAGACGTGGCGCCAACGAAGAAGAAACGTCAACGGAAGAAAACAGTAACGGTGATGCCGCCGAAGCCAAACCTTCTGAATCAAAGGCTTCTGAAGAAGCCTCTTCGACAGAAAATACGCCGGAGAATACTGAAGAAGGCGAAAAAGAAGACAAGCCTCGTCGCCGTCGCCGTCGTCCACGTCGTCGCAGAGGTGCCGCCAACAACAATGCGGAACCAGGTGCTGAGGCAACTGCTGAAGCAAGTACAGAGACTGCCGAGGGAAGTACGGCAGTGGCGACGGAAAATGCTGAACCGGTTGTGGCTGAAGTTGCTTCTGAGAAAGCCCCGGAAGTTGAAACGGCTGAACCAGTTGCTGCTGAGCCTGTTGCAGTTGAACCTTTTGTTGAAGAAACAGTAGCGCCGATTGCTGCTGTTGAAACGACACCGGTTGAAGTATCTGAGCCAGAACCCGCAGCCGCGGTTGTTGAACCTGTTAACACGGATCCGGTAACTGTCTCAGCAGGTGGCGCAGAAGAAAAAGAAGAAGCCAAACCCCGTAAAAGGGGTTGGTGGCGTCGCGACTGATTGTTTTTGGTCGCACGATATTAGTTGCACGTGCCATTCGCACGACAAATCAAAGGGGACAGTCCAGGCTGTCCCCTTTTTTTATGACCGTCTATTCATTATCCGGCTGGTTATCTGGATGCGCCTGCTGGAAGGCTTCCAGTTCCTGGCAGGCATCATGGATTCGCATGACGGTCGGATAGGCCGACACATCGCAATCAAATCGCTGGGCGTTGTAAATTTGCGGTATCAGAAAAACATCGGCGAGGCTTAATTCATCACCATGGCAATAGGTGCCTGTAAGTGGACTGTCGGATACCATAGCTTCAAAGCCGCCCAGACCGGCGGCGATCCAGTGCTGGTACCAGCGCATCTTTTGGACATCACTCAAACCCATATCGTTGACCAGATAGTTCAGCACACTGATGTTATTCAGGGGGTGGATATCGCAGGCGACGATTTGGCACAGAGACCGTACCCTGGAACGTCCGGCTGCACCTGCAGGCAGCAGTTTCACGCCCGGCCCGGTTTCTTCCAAATATTCGGCGATGGCCATGGATTGCGTGATAACGGTTTCCCCGTCCAGCAATGCCGGGACACGCCCTTGCGGATTAAGTTCCAGATATCCTGGTTGCAGATGTTCACCCTTGCGCAGGGAAACAAACTGCTGGTCGCAATCAATGCCTTTCAGATTCAGGGCGATGCGAATGCGGTAAGCAGCGGAAGAACGGAAGAAGCCATAGAGTTTCATAATCAAATCCTGTTTTGATCTATTCCGGCTGATTGTTGCCCCATTGTCAACGCTATGGGCCAACGTCATGGGTCAACGCCAACCGATACGACCTATGCCTGGCAACTTGATGGCAAGTGGACTGGGATCAAGACCAAAGGCTGCCCCCAGAACATTGACTTCAATGCCCTCCTCTCGACCTGCCAGGATGCCGAACAGCCCGCCCAGGGAAAACTGGAAGCCCCGCCCACCTGGTGGTACGGAGAATACGTCGCTATCACCAAGGTAATCCTTGCCCACAGCAGTGACCGGTAATCGCAAGCCGAGGTCTGGAACCTGACGCCCGATCCAGGCCGTAAAACTGTTTGAATTGGGCCCAGGCCAGGTGCGGTATTGATCTGCCCAGGGATAGCGCGCCACTGCACTCTGGATCTTGCTGATCAACTCGGCAGCCTTGGGGCCACGGATGTCCGTCAATAATTCCGGTTTGACGGAAAACCAGCGGCCGTCAGGCGTCGCATGACTGATCTTTATGAGGGGTCGGCCATAATATTGCCGCCAGCCAATGACTTCAAACCGCGTATATTGATCAGCGCCGGCTTTTTTCACCACAATCCAGCTGTGAACGGCAAAAACACCACGCCAGCCCCAGGTTCGGGCGGCATAGGCCTGAATGACGGCTTCATGGGTTGTCACCGGATTTGGTGCCTGGCCGGTTGCAGCACGGCTGGCCGTGCTCCAGTGAACGGTGCCACGAGCAGCAACCAGGGCTGCGCTGCCCATCAAGGGAGCGACCAACAAAGCCATCAACCACCAGGCAATGCGTCGTCGCCAGCGAATATGGCGTGGTTCAATCTTCAAAGGGGCAGTGCTGTTTGCTTCTGTCATGCAGATTGCCTTTCACAACCCGGATTATGAAGTGGTCCTGTGTATCGTTCAACGTTTGGGCCATTGGCTGATGTTCAAATTTCTGTATGTCAGAAGTGATTACAAAAAATTTAGAAAAATTTTATGACAATAATAAGTAAATACATATCTATATTTATTAAATACATAAACGATAGTTTTCAAATACTTAAATATCCATATTGATTAATTGAAAGTATGTATTATTATTTACTTGGATCAATACCAGGTAATGCTTTCAACCGGAGGAATTTCAATGTTTTTAGGCAAAACCAGCAATCCAGAGGCCCCGACGCCAAAGCATAAGATAAAAAAACAGGCGGCAGAAATCCTGCAAAAAATTGAAGAAGCCGTTGCTACGAAAAATGACCCGCTTGTCATTCGCCAGTTGATCAAATACCGGAACCTCACCAGCACCTGACAGACGTTCATGACACGTGCATCGCGTCCTGGTTAGCCGACGCAAACGTCAAATTGCAGATCAGCTTAGGTTCGTCTTGCACCAGATATTGTGCATGATATAATGGATGACAATAAATATTCGCTTTTCAATTGATCTTCCAACCAGGTGATTCCCACGATGTCCCCCACGATGACCAAGACTGTTATGGTCCTGAATGGCCCCAATCTGAACATGCTGGGCATCCGTGAGCCGGAGATTTACGGCAAGCAAACACTGGATGACGTGGGCATCCTGGTTGCTGCCCGCGCCAAAACCCATGATCTGACCGCTGACTTTCGCCAGAGTAACCACGAAGGTGAACTTGTCACATGGATCCAGCAAGGTTTGGGCACAGTTGACGGCTTTGTCATTAATGCCGGTGCCCTGACCCATACCTCTGTGGCCCTGCTTGATGCCTTCAAATCCGTAAACCTGCCGATGATCGAAGTTCATCTGTCCAACGTTTATCAACGCGAGGATTTTCGCCACAAATCCTATTTGAGCCTGATTGCAAATGGTGTCATCTGCGGCTTTGGGATCAACAGCTATTTACTGGCTGTTGATGCCATGGCAAAAATATTGAGCCCAGAAATCTGATAACGTACCTGATCCTTTTCCGCCTTTTCATGAGAGACCACACCGCATGGCCAACAAACCCACCGTCGATAAAGAACTGATCCGAGACCTCGCCACTTTGATGGATGAAACCGGTTTAACGGAGATAGAACTTGGCGATGGGCCAACACGCCTCAGGGTCGCCCGCGGTGGTGTGAGCATGATGGCAGCGCCGCCACCCATGGCAGCCGCACAGGCGATACCGGTTATGGGAACCAATGAACCCACCGCTGGCAGCGATTTATCCGGTCTTCCAGGGGCCGTCAATTCACCCATGGTCGGCACAGTTTATGTAGCGCCAGAACCGGGTTTGCCGGCCTTCGTCAAGGTTGGTGATGTGGTCACTGCAGGCCAGACCCTGTTGATTATTGAAGCCATGAAAACCATGAACACAATTCCGGCCCCCATTAATGGCAAGGTCTCACAAATCCTGATTGGCGACGGCACACCGGTGGAATTCGGTGAAACCCTGATCGTTATTGAATAGGACCGGATCAATAAATGTTTGAAAAGGTCCTGATCGCCAGCCGTGGTGAAATAGCGCTGCGCATTCATCGTGCTTGTCGCGAAATGGGTATTAATACTGTCGCCGTGCATTCCACCGCCGACGCCCACGCCATGCATGTGCGCCTGGCCGACGAAGCCGTCTGCATCGGCCCGCCTGCCGCCGCTGACAGTTATTTGAATATTCCGGCAATTATTTCTGCCGCTGAAATTACCGGCGCGGATGCCATTCATCCCGGTTACGGGTTTTTGTCCGAGAACGCCAATTTTGCCAAAATCGTTGATGCCCACGGGATCACTTTTGTCGGTCCCACGTCAGAACATATCGCCCTCATGGGTGACAAAATCGCAGCCAAGGACGCGGTCAAGCGTCTCGGCATACCAGTTGTTCCAGGCAGTGAAGGTGGTGTGACGACGGAAGAAGAAGCCCGCAAGGTTTCCGAAGAGATCGGCTACCCGGTGATCATCAAGGCCGCTGCCGGTGGCGGTGGTCGCGGCATGAAAGTCGCACAGACAGCCGAAGATGTGGGTGCGGCCCTCAGTGCGGCCCGCACGGAATCAAAAGCCGCTTTTGGCGATGATGCAGTTTATATCGAAAAGTATCTCGGCAAACCGCGCCATATTGAAGTCCAGATTCTGGCCGACAGCCACGGCAATGTTGTGCATCTGGGAGAACGCGATTGTTCCCTGCAACGTCGCCATCAGAAGGTCCTGGAAGAAGCCCCCTCACCTGCCCTGAACGCCAGCCAGCGCGCCGAGATTGGCGAAACCGTTTCAAAGGCGATTTCCGGTCTGGGTTACCTCGGCGCCGGCACCGTCGAGTTTCTCTATGAAGATGGTGGATTTTATTTCATTGAGATGAACACCAGGCTTCAGGTTGAGCATCCTATAACCGAAGCTATTACCGGCATTGATATCGTACGCGAGCAATTGCGTATTGCCGATGGCGCACCCCTCAGCTTCAGCCAAGACGACATCACCTTCACCGGCCATGCCATTGAATGCCGGATCAATGCCGAGGACCCGAATACCTTTATACCGATGCCTGGCCAGATCACGGATTATCATGCCCCGGGCGGCCTGGATGTGCGCGTCGATTCGGCCATCTATTCCGGCTACAAGGTGCCGCCCTATTACGACAGTCTGATCGCCAAGCTGGTCGTGCGCGGTGGCAATCGCAATGAATGTATTATGCGCCTGCGCCGGGCGCTCGAAGAATATGTCATTGGCGGCGTGCCGACGACGCTGGACGTGCATCGAAGTCTGATTGGCAATGCCGATTTCCAGAACGGCGATTATGACATCCACTGGCTGGAAAACTTCATCGCCAACCGGGAATAATGCTGTTGGGAAGTAGAAGAGGCCCCTACCACCAGACTCTTCGTCATGCCGGACTTGATCCGGCATCCATGCCTAAATCAAATTTTCTGCGTTTGAACTGGACGCGTAGACCCCGGATGTCATGCGATAGCGTGCACAGCACGGCGTCCGGGGTGACGGAGTACTTTGCTGGCAAGTACGTGCGACCATGACCGCCGAAATTATTCTCACCCCTGACCTGGTTTTGCAGGCTTATGCCATCGGGGTTTTTCCCATGGCCGATGGTCGCGAAGATGACCACATCTTTTGGGTCGATCCGGACAAGCGCGGTATCTTGCCCCTGGACAAATTTCACGTCTCCAAACGTTTGCGAAAAACCGTGCGTAATGATCATTTTGTGGTCACAGTCGACACTGACTTTAAAGGCGTGATGGAAGCCTGTGCCGAAGATACACCGCGCCGTTCTTCAACCTGGATCAACGATGAGATCATCGATCTTTATGTCGCCTTGTTTAAGCGGGGTTATGCCCACAGCGTCGAATGTTATTTGCTTGAGGATGGCAAAAGGACACTGGTTGGCGGGCTGTATGGGGTCAGTATGGGGGGGGCCTTTTTTGGTGAAAGCATGTTCACCCGTGTGCGCGACGCCAGCAAAGTGGCACTTGTTCATCTTGTCGGACGCCTGAATGCTGGCGGCTATCAGTTGCTGGATACCCAATTTGTGACCGACCATCTGGCCGGTTTCGGGGCCATTGAAATTCCCCGTGATGTCTACCAGGTCCGGCTGCAGAAAGCCCTGGAAAAAGCTGCGAATTTCTACTCCACGCCAGCCGAAGTGGATGGATCATCAATATTGCAATCGATTACCCAAACGTCATAAACAGGATGCTCCATGGCCGACAGGGCCGGACTGGAGGCAAACATAAATCCGCTGAACAGTTTTTCTGGCGCTTCGCCCGGCTTGTCGTCAATAATTTCGATAAAGGCAGTTACTTCCGGTGGCTCTTCCGGTGGCCGTTTATCGCAGGACCGCACGGTGATCAACAAACTGCCAAAACGAATACCACGCCCGACACCCACATTCAGTTTGGTAATCCGGGCTGTCACCTTGTCCAACCCCTGAAGGATCGCCGTCTTGGTGACCTGGCCACTATCTTGGGCCTGGGCTTGATGGGCTGGTGCTGACAAAAAAGCTGTAAACAAAACCAGACAACTGATACGGCAAAATGTCGTTATCGCTGACATCATTTTCAGCCTTTGAAACTCGCACTAAACCGCAGGCGCACATAATCAGCCGTCCAGTTTCCGTCAGCATCCTGCAAGTCGTCGGCCAGATCGGCTTCAATTCCTTGCAGGAAGGCATCTTGTTCAGTCTCGGGCACAGGGGCGACAAAATCCTGGGCCAGGGTTTTGATCCAGTCAGCCATACGGCCCGGCAAGGGGGTCGGCCTGGGGATCAACACCGCACTGGTCACGTCAAAACCGTGGGCAGATAACAAGGCCGAATAGTCTTCCGGGGTGGGAAAGTACCAGGGGTTAGCAGCTTCCCCATCCAGGCCACGGGCATTCAGGGCCGCGATCGATGCTTCCCTGATTTTGCTGACATTGCCATAACCACCAAATTCACCGACAAAGCGGCCGCCGGGTTTCAGGGCCGTTGCGACACCAGCAACAACTGCTTCCGGCGGCTTGATCCAATGCAAAGCGGCGTTACTGAAAACGCCTTCGAATTCATCCGCGTAAATCAGATGTGTCGCATCCATGACGTGCGCATCCAGGCCCAGCTTGCGGGCGGCGGCGACTTGCGAGGGGCTGTGATCTATGGCCACCACATCGGAACCAGCGGCAACGATCTTTTGCGTCAGGGCTCCGTCCCCACAGCCGATATCCAGAATTCGTTCGCCAGGCTTCGGGGCGAGTAAATCCAGCACAGGCGCACCCAGGTCGGAAACAAATCGCGCATTATTTGCGTAATTGTCGGAATTCCAGGTTTGTTTGGAAGAATTTATCATTTGGCCCTCATCACTGATGGTCAGACGGTTGAAAGAGCTAACCTGCAGTTATTTCTTTTCGCCCTTGTCGGCGTCATCCGAGCTGAACATGAACTTGCCAATCAATGCTTCGAGGCTAACCGAGGACTGGGTGAATTTGATTTCGCCGCCGGGCTCTATCATGTCGTCGGCACCGCCGGGCACGAGAGACATATATTTGCTGCCCAACAAACCGTCAGAGACAACTTCGGCAGAAGAATCTTCCGGTAACAGGACTGCCGGATCAATACTCATGCGCACGACCGCCAGATAGTCTTCTGTATCGAGGCTTTGATCGGTGATGGTGCCGACCTTGATGCCGCTCATGCGGACATCGGATCCGGCACTGAGCCCGTCGATGCGTTCAAACCGGGCGACTACTTCATAACCGGTGACGGCGCCCACATCGGCGCGGCCATAGGCGAAGGTCAAAAATGCCACAGCAACGGCCAGAACGACCGCCCCGATCAGTGTTTCGACAACATTGCCGCCCATATGTCTTTTCCCCCGGATCAGACTATTCGATTATTATTTTCTTTTGACGCCCTGATCTAGGAGGGCTGCCAAGGCTCATAATCTGCACTGGCAGCTGCCCGCTTACCGCCCAGTGACGGATGCCCCGGCGGATAATAAGCCTGATCCGTGCCGGTAACGTTGGCATTATGCGGTTGAACCCATGATTTGCTGTCATCCCGGCCTTGATCGACCGGCACCACATCAACGGTTTTATGCAGCCAGGCATGCCATTGTGGCGGCACCTTGGAGGCTTCGATATCACCGTTGTACATGACCCAGCGACGGGCACTGCGGCCCTCGCGGCCCTTTTCCAGGTAATAGCGATTGCCAAAGCCATCAACACCGACTTCTTCGCCCCGATACCAGGTCTGCAATTTTGTGCCCCAGGTGGCTTCCCGCCACCACGTAAACAAGCCTAAAACGCCCATGATCTGCGCCAATCCTCAAGCAAAATTCGTTGCCCGGACTATAGGCGGGATGCCCCTCACGCGTCCAGAGCTTTGACACATTCTCTGGCGTGACCGGATGACGCATTATCTGGCGAAAAAGACCGGGTTTCAACTTTGTTCCGGAACCAGTGCGGTTGCTGCCGGCCCCCTTGTCATCAATCGTCTGAGGCAGAAACTTCTCCAAGAACAAAATCTTTCCTGATTCTGCCTAGTTCACCACTTTTTTTCATGTTCAGAATAACTTCTGCAATCCGGGGAACAAGCTCGGCCTTGCTTTCATGCAGGTAGTGGAAAACGGGTAATACAATCAGATCATCACGAATAACCCTGATCGGTGTGTCCTTGTATTCCCGGTTTATTGTCATCATGCCAGACAGGTCAATGGCAATTATCAGGTCGACCCTGTCTCGAACAAGCATCTTGAACAGTTGTGAAATCGTTTTTGCGTAGTGGCGATTATACCCATCAGTCAACCGGTCTGAATACAATACGCCCCTCAGAACACCGATGCGATATTTTGATAGATCGTCCAGCGTCCCGAGTTCCACTTCATCCTTGATCGCAAATGCCGCCCCCCGAACAACGAACAGTTCAGTGGCAATGCGAACCAGTGTCGGGCTCTTTTTCCCGTACGCCTTGACCCGGGCGACTTCGCCTGATGACACCCCGTTGATCGCATTTGAACGGGCCCGTTTTCCCGGCAGAAAAACCACATCAGCTTCATAACCGATCTTGTGATATGCCCGTACGAGAATTTCCCTGGCCAGTTTGACCGTGTCACTGCCAGCGATGGCAGTAAGGGATATTTTTCTTTCCCCGGCCCCATAGGCAGGAACGGCCTGAACTGAAAACACCAGAACTGCTAACAACAGCGTTTGCCAGATCTGCCTCATGATACCCAAGCCAAATAGTTGAATTAAATTTCGAATCATCCAGTAGTAACAAATCCGTCCGGCTACTTCCACCAATTCATTTCAATTTTGGCCAGAGTCTGCCGGAATATGGGTGTCAAGCTTTAAATATACCAGATATTGTGTATTTTCTGTTGCACGCCCCCATACATTGCCATATCTTGTGCTGGCTGTGTCACGGGGACCCAACATATTGGTGGGTCGAAATCGGGGATGTCGTCGGAACAAGGGCCGAATAGACGGAAAAGAGCCTGAAAAAGGCCAAATCCGCGGGCTGAAGTTTCTGACGGGGGATGCCAAAGAATTAAAACTGTTTGAATCGAGATGACTTGAATTGAGATGACCTGGGTCGAAATGGCCTGCATCGAGACCAATCAAGTCGAGACCAGCTGGGTCGAGATGGTTCAAAACAAGATGATTTTTTGGCGGTTAAACAAATAAAAATGAATTCAACCACTTAGGTCCAGAGGGTCACACATGCGCGTTCGGCGTCTATTCACAAAAACTGGCGAATCCCCTTACGAGGGTATTCCTTTCCGCGAAGCCACCAGTGAAATCCGGAACCCGGACGGATCGGTCGTCTTTAATCTTGAGAACTTCAAGGTTCCGGCAGGCTGGTCGCAGGTTGCTTGTGACGTTATTGCCCAGAAATATTTCCGTAAAGCGGGTATTCCGGGTGCCATCAAGACCGTCGAAGAAAATGATGTGCCGTCCTGGCTGTGGCGTAAAGCCCCTGATGACGCAGCCCTGGACAAGATGTCCGAAGCTGAACGCGACAGTTGCGAAACCGATGCCCGCCAGGTTTTTGACCGTTTGGCTGGCACCTGGACCTATTGGGGCTGGAAAGGTGGATATTTCGATGCTGAAGAAGATGCGCGAACATTTTTTGACGAAATGTGCTACATGCTGGCCAGCCAGATGGGGGCACCAAACTCACCCCAGTGGTTCAACACAGGTCTGCACTGGGCATATGGCATTGATGGTCCCGCCCAGGGCCATAGTTATGTGGATTTCCGGACCGGTGAACTGGCAACTTCGCAGTCCGCATACGAGCATCCACAACCCCACGCCTGCTTCATTCAGGGCGTTGACGATGACCTCGTAAACGAAGGCGGCATCATGGACCTGTGGGTTCGTGAAGCGCGTTTGTTTAAATTTGGCTCGGGCACCGGCACCAACTTCTCCACCCTGCGCGGCTCCGGTGAAAACCTCTCTGGTGGCGGCAAATCATCTGGCCTGATGAGCTTCCTGAAAGTGGGCGACCGGGCTGCTGGTGCTATCAAGTCGGGCGGCACCACACGCCGGGCAGCCAAGATGGTGATCGTTGACGTTGATCACCCGGATATCGAAGAATTCATCAGCTGGAAAACGATTGAAGAACAAAAGGTCGCGGCCCTGGTAACGGGCTCACGCACGAATGAAAAATATCTCGCGGCTGTGATGAATGCCTGCCACGCCCTGGAAGGTGATGGCCGTTTTAATGCTTCGGATAATCCCGAACTGAAAAAGACCATGCGCGAAGCCCACAAGGCGATGGTTCCAGCCAATTACATTCAGCGGGTGATCCAGTTTGCAAAACAGGGTTATACCGAGTTGGAGTTCGAGACCTATGACACGGACTGGGATGGCGAAGGCTATCGCTCGGTTTCAGGTCAAAACGCCAACAATTCGGTGCGGGTGACGGACGATTTCCTCAATGCTGTGCAGCGGGATGAAGACTGGAACCTGTTGGGCCGCAAAAACGGCGCTGTCCACAAGACCCTGAAAGCCAGGGACCTGTGGGACCAGGTCGGTGAATCAGCCTGGGCCTCTGCAGATCCGGGCATCCAGTACCATACGACCATCAATGACTGGCACACGTGCCCTGAGGGCGGCGAAATCCGTGGCTCGAACCCCTGCTCCGAATATATGTTCCTCGACGACACGGCCTGCAATCTGGCCTCTTTGAACCTGATGACCTTCCAGCGCGAAGATCGCAGCTTCGATACAGATTCATTTTCCCACGCTGTGCGGCTGTGGACCATGGTGCTGGAAATCTCGGTTACCATGGCGCAATTCCCGTCCAAACAAATCGCCCAGTTGTCCTACAACTACCGCACCCTGGGGCTGGGTTTTGCCAACCTTGGTGGCATGCTGATGGCGTCCGGACTGTCTTATGACAGTGAAGAAGGTCGTAGCCTGTGTGCCGCGATCTCTGCCCTGATGACGGGTACGGCCTATGCGACGTCGGCTGAAATGGCTGGCGAAATGGGGGCCTTCCCCGAATATGAAGCCAATGCCGAGCACATGAAACGTGTCATGCGCAACCACGCCCGCGCCGCCCACGCTCATGTCGGTGACTTCGAAGATCTGAACACCATCCCGCTCAAGCTGGATAGCGACGTCTGCCCTGATCAAGAACTGGCCAATGCGGCTGTTGTTGCCTGGGAAAAGGCCGTAACCCTGGGTGAAGCCCACGGTTATCGCAACGCGCAGGCCACCGTTGTGGCCCCGACCGGCACCATTGGACTGGTGATGGATTGTGATACCACAGGCATCGAGCCGGATTACGCCCTGGTCAAGTTCAAGAAACTGGCGGGTGGTGGCTATTTCCGCATCATCAACCGCTGTGTACCAGCTGCCCTGGAAAGCCTTGGCTACAATGAAGACGCATCGAAACTGATCATGGAATATGCGGTTGGTCATGGCACCCTGAAGGGCTCGCCCACGATCAACCACGAAACCCTGGCGGCCAAGGGCTTTACGGCTGACAAACTGGCAACCCTGGAAGAAGCCCTGAAATCAGCTTTTGACGTAAAGTTTGCCTTTAACAAATATACCTTCGGGCAGGAATTCTGCACCGATGTGCTGGGCCTGGAAGCAGCCCTGCTTGATGATCTCGGCTTTGACATGCTGGCAGCCCTGGGCTTTAGCCAGACCGATGTTGATGCCGCCAACACCTACTGCTGCGGCGCCATGACACTTGAAGGCGCACCGGGACTGAAAGACGAACATCTCAGTGTGTTTGACTGTGCCAGCCCCTGTGGACGCAAAGGCACCCGGTACCTCTCCTGGGAAAGCCACATCCGCATGATGGCAGCGTCGCAGCCGTTCATTTCCGGCGCAATTTCCAAGACCATCAATATGCCAAACACGGCGACGGTCGAGGAATGCAAGGAAGCTTACGAAATGTCCTGGCGTTTGGCCCTGAAGGCCAATGCACTTTACCGCGATGGCTCCAAACTGTCCCAGCCTCTGTCTCATGTGGCTGACGTCAACCTGGACGATCTGGCTGATGACGTGCAGGACAATCCAGGGGACGCGCCCCAGGTTGTGGCTCAGCGTGTGGTTCAACAGATTTGGGAAAAATCCAAGCGTCGCCGCCTGCCCGGCCGTCGCAAGGGCTATACCCAAAAAGCTACTGTTGGTGGTCACAAGGTTTATTTGCGGACCGGTGAATATGACGATGGCGAGATCGGTGAAATCTTCATCGACATGCACAAGGAAGGCGCCGCTTTCCGCAGTTTGATGAATAACTTCGCCATCGCCATCTCCATTGGCCTGCAATATGGCGTGCCACTGGAAGAGTTCGTCGATGCCTTCACCTTCACCCGGTTTGAGCCTTCGGGCATGGTTTCCGGCAACGATGCCATCAAGATGTCCACATCACTACTGGATTATGTCTTCCGTGAATTGGCGATTTCCTATCTTGGCCGCAATGACCTGAGCCATGTGGAGCCCGACGATTTGCGCCACGACAGTTTGGGCTCAGATGATGCCATCATGGACAATGCTGAAATGATGACGGAACCGGTTCAGGCCGCTATGGATCTGGCCAGCAACGGCTACGTCCGCAGCAACCTGTATGTTCTGGCCGGTGGCGGTGGTGCAAGTATGGCGAGCACGGGTTCCGGTGCCAGTTCCAGTGCATCAATGGCTTCCTCAGGTGCCACACAACAGGCATCTACCGGTACAGGGGCAAGTTCGGCAGCGCCCGTCGCAGTCTCGACCGCTGTGCAGGACAAAGTCGACACCAAACTGAACCAAATTCGCGAAGCACGCATCAAGGGCTACGAAGGCGATGCCTGCGGTGAATGCGGTAACTTTACCCTGGTCCGCAACGGGACATGCATGAAGTGCGAAACCTGTGGCGGAACAAGTGGTTGCTCATAGTTGTTAATGCTTTTCATGAAGCTTGTGAAAGGCCAGGGAGTTTTGATTATTGGCTGTGCCGAGTAATTGGGGCTCCAGGCGATTTCGGTAGTTCGAAATCGCTCACGGTTATAGGTACGAGCGTGGTTCGGGGTTTGGGGAGGTCGCAACAGCGATACTCCCGGCTCCGATTTTAGTCCTCCCTGTAACTGGGCGCATGGGTTTGGCTGTTTCAAACAGTTTTGACCATGCGCCTTTTTTTTTATGACAAAACCAAATTTCAAACTATATCGATTCCACACCAGATTTTGCTTACATTAACACTAAATTTCCTATAGCTTATGCGTGATATTTACACCTGATCTCTTACTTCAGAGCGTAGAATCCAAAAACAAGAAAGCAACCAGGGCACGAGCAAACTGGATTGAGGGCGGCGCCTTCTTCTACGTTTTGCGATTGGGAACGCCTGTGTTGTTCTGGTACGACGGCCTTTTGTAACGCTTATTCTTTGGTACAGCTTATTCTATCTATGGGGATCAGCGCACGTGTTCCATTCGGAATACATGCAAGCAGCTTGCTTACAAAAGTTGCGGGAATGTCAGGTTACAGTCATGACAATGACACCAAAACAGTTTGTCGACACCCTGAAGCGTCATGAACGCTTCCTGAAGGGCCTGATGGGCGGCGTCCGCGCCAACCTGCAGGGCGTGAACCTTAGTGGACTGAAACTGCCCAGAATTAATCTTCAGCATGCCTTGCTTGGCGGTGCCAATTTCAGTGAATGCGTTTTGGCCGGTGCCAATTTCAGTTTTGCCGATCTTGCCGGTGCCAATTTTGACCGGGCCAAGTCGCCAGGTGCGGATTTCACCCGCGCTGAGTTGCGGCAAGCAAAAATGCGCCATGCTGATATGAATACGACCTCCTTCCGGGAGGCAACCATGAACGGGTCTGACCTGCATGGTGGTGAATTTGTGCGGACCGATTTTGAAGGCGCACATCTCAGCAAAGCCAATATCACCGCCGCCAATCTGCAAGGTGCCAACGTCAACAATGCGAGACTTGATGGCGCCAACCTGCGCGGTTCCCTGCTGGCCGATGTTGACCTCAGCCGCGCCGATCTGCGCGATGCCGTGATCAGTCGTGGGTCAGCCAGTCTACCCATGGAAATACAGGTTATCCTGCGCAAGCACGCCTTGTGGATTGATTCAAACGGCAAAGAAGGCGAACGTGCCGTCCTTGGCGGCGTTGAACTGGGTGATACCGACATGAGCAATATCTATCTGTCCGGTGCGGATCTCAGAAATTGTAACTGGCCCGATGCCAAATTGTCCGAAGGCACGTTTGTGTTGTCGGATTTCCGGGGTGCAAACCTTCAAAACGCCGATTTCACACGCTCGGATTTATCCGGTGCTGATCTGGGGAATGCCAACCTGGCCGGGGCCCGCTTCCATCGCGCCACCCTGGCCCCCTTGCGCCTGCGCCGCTCCAACGGCGACGCCACGGCCACATCGCGGGCCGTTAATCTGCGCGGTGCCGATTTGCGCAACGCCAGTTTCAACGGTGCCGTCATGACAGACGCCACCACAGATGACACCTTAACCGACGGCGTCGACCTGACCGGCGCCAACATCAAGGGCACCAGTTTACAGCCTTAGGCGCTTGATAAGGCCCAATATCTCAAGATAACTACGCTTTAGAGACTCCGGGTCAAGCCCGGAGTGACTGAGTGTATTTGGTGAAGGCGTCAATTTCCATTCAACGTCACTCCGGGCTTGACCCGGAGTCTCTGGTGAACAGGCCTGCTGCGAAGTTTGAGAGGTTTATTCTCCCGCCTCACCTTCCGGCTTGGCTTCTTCGACTTTTGGCTTGGGCAGGTTCACCCGTAAATGCAGCTCACGCAGGTGTTTCATGCCGGCTTCGGCGGGGGCGCCCATGAGCAGGTCTTCGGCTTGTTGGTTCATGGGGAAGGCCACCACTTCGCGGATGTTGGGCTCGTCGGCCAGCAGCATGACGATACGGTCAAGGCCAGGGGCGATGCCGCCGTGGGGTGGTGCGCCCAGGTGCAGGGCACGGAACATACCGCCGAACTTTTCTTCAACTTCTTCGCGACCGTAACCAGCAATATCAAAGGCCTTGAGCATAATTTCCGGGTCGTGGTTCCGGATGGCACCTGAACTCAGTTCGATACCATTGCAGACGATGTCGTACTGAAAGCCCAGGATGTCCAGCGGGTCTTTGTTTTCAAGTGCATCAAGGCCACCTTGTGGCATGGAAAACGGGTTGTGGCTGAATTCCAGTTTCTTTTCGACTTCGTCAAATTCATACATGGGATAGTCGACGATCCAGCAAAAGCGGAAAGCGTTTTCTTCGATCAATTCCAGCTGTTCACCCACACGGGTCCGGGCCAGACCGGCCAGATGGGCGGCACCTTCGGCCTTGTCACAGGCGAAAAATACGGCATCGCCGTCACCCATGCCGGTGATTTCCTTGATTTTGGCAATGCGTTCGTCATCCAGGTTCTTGGCGATGGGGCCTTTGCCGCCGCCATTCTCCAGAATGATGTAACCCAGACCAGCAGCCCCTTCGCTGCGGGCCCAGTCGTTTGTCTTGTCGAAGAAGCTGCGTGGTCGGGCACCAGCACCAGGGGCCGGAATGGCGCGCACAACAGAACCTTTTTTGATGGCCCCTGCAAAGATGCCAAAGCCCGAGCCATCAAAGGCTTCGGTGACGTCAGTGATTTCGAGCGGGTTGCGTAAATCAGGCTTGTCGTTGCCGTATTTCATCATGGATTGTGCAAAAGGAATGCGCGGGAAGCCACCGGAAGTGACGGTGCGGCCTTCAGCGAATTCTTCGAACAGGCCATGGATCACAGGTTCTATTGCCTCGAAGACATCTTCCTGGGTGACAAAGGACATCTCCATGTCCAGCTGGTAAAACTCGCCGGGGCTGCGATCAGCGCGGGCGTCTTCGTCACGGAAACAGGGGGCGATCTGGAAATAACGATCAAAGCCCGCAATCATATAAAGTTGTTTGAACTGCTGTGGGGCCTGGGGCAAGGCATAGAACTTGCCTGGATGGGTCCGGCTAGGGACCAAAAAGTCCCGCGCCCCTTCGGGTGAAGAGGCGGTCAGAATAGGTGTTTGATATTCAGTGAAGCCCTGCCCGACCATGCGTTGACGAATGCTGGCAATGACGGCACTGCGCAGAACGATGTTGGCGTGAATACGCTCGCGTCGCAAATCCAGAAAGCGGTTCGCCAGGCGGATATCTTCCGGGTATTCCTGATCGCCAAAAACCGGCAGTGGCAGATCATCAGCCTTGCCCTGAACGGTCAGTTCTTCGATACCTATTTCGACCCGGCCCGTGGGCAGGGCATCATTTACGGTCTCGGCGTTGCGGGCGATGACCGGACCGGTAACGGTAACTACCGACTCGGCGCGCAGGCTTTCTGCCAGTTCAAAATTAGGCTCGCCCAATGATGTCACACACTGAGTGATGCCATAATGATCCCGGATATCGATGAACAATAGATTGCCGTGATCGCGCTTGCGGTGGACCCAGCCCGAAATACGGACGGTCTCGCCAACGTGGGCTTCACGGAGTTCTTCGCAGGTATGGGATCTATAGGCGTGCATGATAATTTTCCGGGTCAAAATACAGGTGTGCAGGTTTTTGTAGGATATGATGCTCGCAATAACCGACAAAATACACAATTGGCCGCAAAAGGGCAGGAACTGGCGCTATTGTCAACCTGGAATAGGCCGAATTGCCCCTATTTGTTGGGGAAAACCAGGTATTTGCATGATCCAGCCAGTGCAGGTGGCGACGTCAGTCAAAAACTGGTGTATAGCATTTTGGCATGACAGTAATTACCACAAACGACGACCTCATCGCCGCCTGCAATCGCTTCGCAGAATTTGATTTCATCACCGTCGATACCGAGTTCATTCGAGAGAGCACGTTCTGGCCACAGCTGTGTCTGTTCCAGATCGGCAGTACTGATGAAGCCCTGGCCGTTGACCCGCTGGCCGATGGCATTGATTTGCAGCCCCTGTTCGATCTGATGGCCAACGAGAGCGTGCTGAAGGTCTTTCACGCCGGTCGCCAGGACATTGAAATTCTTTACAACCTGGCCGGTGCCGTACCGCATCCGATTTTTGACACCCAGCTGGCGGCCATGGTTTGTGGCTTTGGCGATTCTGTGGGCTACGAGACGCTGGTCAGCAAATTGCTGCGTCAAAACCTCGACAAAGCCTCGCGTTTTACCGACTGGGCTCGCCGCCCCTTAACCGATCGCCAGCTGTCATACGCCCTCGATGATGTGATCTATTTGCAGGATATTTATCTCAAGCTGCAGGAGCAGATGGAGAAATCCGGACGTGCCCATTGGCTGGACGAGGAAATGGAAACCCTGGCCTCACCGGCGACCTATGATATGCCGCCGGAAAACGCCTGGAAACGCCTGAAGGTCCGCAATAACAACCCGAGATTCCTGGGTATTTTACAGGAAGTTGCGGCCTGGCGCGAAAATGAAGCCCGCACTCGCGACATGCCGCGTAATCGTATTTTGCGCGATGAAGCCTTGCTGGAAATCGCCGCCCATCCGCCGAAAAAACCGGATGATTTGAGCCGGATGCGCTCGATCAGCCAGGGGTTTTCCAGCAGCCGGGCCGGTAAACTTTTATTCGAAGCCGTCGCCCGTGGTCTTGCGTTGCCTGAAAATGTTTTACCCCAGGTCGATAAGCCCAAATCCCTGCCCCGCGGTATCGCGCCCCTGGTTGATTTGTTGAAAGTGCTTCTGAAAATGAAGTGCGAGGAACATGACGTGGCCCAGAAGCTGATTGGCAACGTAGCCGACCTGGAAAAGGTCGCAGCTTTTGACGATGCCGATGTGCCGATCATGCGGGGCTGGCGCAAAGAGGTGTTTGGCAACGATGCCATGCGGCTGAAAAACGGCGAAATCGCCATTGCGGCAAATGGAAACAAGATCAAGCTGGTCGAACTTTAAGCCCCCCGGCGAAATGGAGATCAGAGATGTCCAACAGGATAACTGATAACGTCATCTCGGGTCCCCAGGTCGACACCTATCGGGAAAAAGGCTTTGTCGTCGTCGAAGATATATTTTCAGCCGACGACATCGAACAAATGCGGGCCGCCCTGGATGAATTGACGGCATGCGCAAAAGGGCTGACGGACCACACCAACTTAATTGACCTTGAGCCCGGGCACACACCTGAAGTTCCCCGCGTCAGACGGATCAAGGATCCTTGCAACAACCATCCTGTCTTTCAGGAAATGGCGCGGCGTCCCCGCCTGATCAATGCGCTGACCGCTTTGTTGGGACCGGACCTGCGTCTGCATGGGTCCAAGATCAATCTGAAATCAGCGGATCACGGCTCTGCCGTTGAATGGCATCAGGACTGGGCCTTTTATCCCCACACCAATGACGATGTCCTGGCAGTTGGCGTCATGCTGGATGATATGACACCTGAGAACGGCCCGCTGCTGTGTCTTGCCGACAGTCATCGCGGTCCAACTTACGATCATCACCAGGACGGCCATTTTGTGGGAGCCATGGATCCGACTAATTGTGCCCTGGAATTCAGCCAGGCTGAAATGATTACCGGATCGGCGGGCTCGTGCAGCTTTCACCATGTTCGTGCTGTGCACGGATCGGCAAGCAATACCTCTACCCGTGACCGCCGTTTGCTTTTGCTCCAGGTCGCCGCAGCGGACGCCTGGGACCTGCGCGGGATGGAGGCCTACGCCTCGTGGGAAAACCATGAAAAAATGATGCTTGCAGGCTCTGCGGGCAACCAACCCCGCATCGTCGAAACACCTGTGCGCCTGCCCTATCCAGGTCCTCTGAAAACCGGCTCGATCTACGAAAGCCAGACACTGGCCCGCAATAAATATTTTGCCGACAAGACGGACTAATCCACTGACTTCATTCGGCGCCCCGTACCTTCAACCTGTAATGTCAGGTGCCGGATAGGCCGCTTCCAGGGTTTGCTTCCAGGCGACGTCTGTGAAGATATCACCGGGTTTTGCGAACTTGATGCCTCTGTCTGTCAGATCAGTACAGAAAATGTCTGTCACCATTGCAGGCGTAAGATCGTGGCTTTTGTCATCGTAGTCGGCGGCTTCGGCTTCTGTTTTGAAACAATAGGCTTTCCACAAGACGGACAGGCGAACATCCGGATAATCATAGGTGATCAGTGCGTTGTCATTTTCCTGAACCTGCCAATGTTCGTCATCCAACAAGGCAAGTCTGGCATTATAGGGGATGGCATCTTCAACGACGAAGTCTTGTGACCGGCCAATTGATCCAACGCGGTGGTACATATATTCGTTGTCGGCGAGAACGGCGGTGTTGAAAAAGGGCGGGCGTTCCGTCCTGGACGGTTTGTCGAAACCATCCGGCCAATATTCAAACTCGCCCCCTGCCCCGTCATAAAACCACGAGATTGCAGAGGCCACCGGCACGGCCCAGTCGTGAAACAATCCAGCATAACCCATGGGGGCCAACATCCAGGCTGGCACTTCCCGGTTCATGGTGCCGCGAAAAAAGGGCAGATCCAGATGGGGCGGTAACCCGGTCATGGGCAAATTCAGATTGGTCATCATAGCTACCGGCCGGATAACCTCAGCCTGGAAACTTTTCTTTGCAGCCTCAATAAAGTTTGGATTATGAAAAAAAGGTTCCGCGCCGTCAAACACGACTTTGCCGCCCAGGGCCCAGAAGTTTCGGAACCAGCCACCGGTATGTGTCACACCGGGATGCTTGTGCACGGCTTCTTCTGTTTTATAAGGCGCGCCCTTTTTGATTAAGGCAACCACTCCCGCCGGGTCGTCAAAGGCACGCTCCAGTTTGACAGGCGGTGACAACAGCGCCGCCGAGCGCACACGTTTTGACACAGACACATCCAGACGATTACTTGCCATCAATCTCGACCTTCCATTCCCGCTCCAGCATATTGCCCAGGGCCTTCAGGCGTTTGTCAGTGGATGGGCCGAGGAAATTTGCATCGTCCTGAGAAAGGGTCAACACAACAGGTCCATTTTCATAATCGATCTTGCTGCGGGACAAAACGCCGGGTGTGCCCCCGGACAGAGTATGTCCAAGGCGCAAAGCAAGGCCCAGTTTGAGGACCCAGGCATATTCATCATCTGTGATCAGCTTGCGGGCGATGTTGATGAAATCGCCATCGATAGTCCCGGCATAGCGCACACAAACAGCAATGGAAATCATCGCCCGTTCCTTGTGACTGACGCCAGACAAGGGGGCGTAAAGTACACGCTTGAACGCGGCCTCGGCTCGATAATCCGGGTGGGTCCGCCAGGCCGTATCACTGAGTAAGGCTGCTGCTGTGCGAATCCGGACTTCGGCTTTGGTTTCACCTCGAAACAAGCCACGCATCCATTTTTCAAGTTCAAATCCCATGCCATCATAACGGGCTTCGCGTCCGCCCAGGCGGATCGACATTTCAATCAGGGGATCGCGACGGCGCTCGGTTTCACTTAAATGATCATTCAGCACCCCTTCGCGCAAGCCACCCCCACTGAACACAACATGCGAAGGCTTGCCAAGCTTCAGCAATCGGGACAAAACGAGTGACGATGTTGGCAAAGAGCTGCGACGACGCGAGGTCACTCCTTTCAGGCGTTCCAGAGAATCTACACTGAGGCGGGCGATAATCTTCGAAACCTCACGGGCGTCCGCGGTTGAAATGGCATAGTGATGTACGATGCGCAATGGATACTTGTTTTGCGCCTGATGTAATTTCGCCAGAGCCCGCCAGTTGCCACCGACGGCATAAAATGTTCGCCCCTGCATTCGATCCAGCCAGTCAATTTTGGCAAGTTCCTGATCAATGAATTTTTTGGCTGCCGGCAAGGCACCTGAAAAGAGGTTATTCAGAAACAAGGCCCCCAAAGGCAAGGTCGCCCCTTGGCCGTTCTGACCACTTTTGATATCCACAAGTTCCAGGCTGCCGCCACCTAAATCGGCCATGAAGCCATCTGCATCCGGGATGGATGCCATCACGCCCAGACTGGACAAACGAGCTTCTTCCCGACCTGAAATAACATCCACAGTGACGCCTGTGCGGGCCTTGACCTGATCGGTCAGGATGTGCCCGTTGGCGGCATTGCGCACGGCCGCCGTTGCAACAATACGAGGAATACTTGCGCCCATTTCTGCCGACAAATGCACAAATCGCTCAATGGATCGCAGGGCGTTATCCATGGTCTCCTGGCGCATGCAATTGTCGTCACCAATATCGCGACCCAAGCCACAAAGATTTCGCTCATTGAAAATTGGCAGCGCGTTGCTGACCAACCCTTCGAACACCACCAGTCGAACGGAGTTCGAACCGACATCGATAACAGCAAAGGGTGTCAATGACGAAGCCTTTTGTTTCGGGTCCTGCGGTGACTGATCCATGTGAATTAAATTTGAAGTCAAAAACTGTTCTCCAGTCCTGGGGGACAAGCAGTGTTCTCAGGTCACAGGATTTTCGCGCACCAGTCTGGGACTGGGGGCGGACTGTTGCAAGGCATCACCCCGACCAGACAGGCTGGGGTTGGTCATGAAATAGGTGTGGGAATTAAAGGCACCCTCTTCCCGGTTCAGGTGGTTGTAATTTCCCTCCACATCCAATTCCCAGCTTTGCGCTTCGTCCCGGAAATTGGCGGCCATAACCTGGTCGATAACCTGTTCATGCACGGTTGGATTTTCGATAGGGGCCAAAATTTCAACCCGGCCCTCCAGGTTTCGTGGCATCCAGTCGGCGGAAGAAATAAAGACCTTGGCATCCGGTGACGGCAAGCCATGCCCGGCACCAAAACAAACGATGCGGGAATGTTCCAGAAAACGCCCGACAATGCTTTTGACCCTGATATTATCAGACATGCCTGGCAGCCCTGGCTTCAGGCAACAAATACCGCGCACGACCAGATCAATTTTAACCCCGGCCTGGCTGGCGGCATACAAAAGATCAATGATGCGACCATCCACCAGGGCATTCATCTTGGCCCAGATCGCAGCCGGGCGCCCTGCCCTGGCATGATCGATTTCATCTTCGATCAACGAGACCAGGGCTTCGCGTAATCCAATCGGCGAGATCACCAGTTTTTCCAGGCAATCCGGCGGCGCGCTGCCGGTCATGTAATTGAAAATGGCATTGGCATCGCGCGTGATGGCCGGGTTCACTGTGAAATAGGAAAGGTCTGTATAAACCCGGGCCGTAATCGGATGGTAGTTCCCGGTGCCTAAATGCACATAGGACCGTAAGCCTTCCTTTTCCTTGCGGACCACGAGGGAAATTTTGGCATGTGTTTTCAGATTAACAAAGCCATAGACAACCTGCACCCCGGCGCGTTCCAGATCGCGGGCCCATTTGATGTTGGCCTCTTCATCAAACCGTGCTTTCAGTTCCACAGAGGCCGTTACCGACTTGCCGGATTCTGCCGCTTCAATCAGCGCCTTGACGATCGGAGAATTATCACTGGTGCGATAAAGTGTTTGTTTAATCGCCACGACCTTGGGATCTGCTGCGGCCTGCTCCAGGAATCGCACGACAACGTCGAAGCTTTCGTATGGGTGGTGAACAATCAGGTCCTTGGTTCGAATAGCCGAAAAACAGTGTCCTGAACTTTCATAGATGCGCTCAGGATAGCGTGGGCTGAAGGGCGGGAAGACCAGGTCGGGGCGGTTGCGCACAATCAGCTGAACCGTATCAGCCAGCCCCAGAATACCATCAACTACGGTATAGGCATCTTCCTGCACCCCCAGTTCGTTGACCACAAACCGGCGCAAATGTTCCGGCATACCGGCATTCATTTTCAGGCGAATAACCTCACCCCGGCGACGACGTTTGACCGCCGTTTCATAATAACGCACCAGGTCTTCGGCTTCGTCTTCAATCTGGATATCTGAATCCCTCAAGATTCGGATCTGGCCCTCGCCCGAAACGTCGTAGCCAGGAAACAGACGCTCGGTGAATAATGCGACAAGGTTTTCCAGAGACAGATAGCGAAGCTCGCTGCCGGGTAAGCGGATAAAACGTTCAATCTGTCGGGTCAGCGGCACCAGGGCGTTGAAAGTATTGCCGTCCATTCGGCGCTTCAGTTCCAACACCAGTGCAAAGCCGAGATTGGGAATGAAGGGGAACGGATGCGCCGGGTCCACGGCAATGGGTGTCAGCAGTGGAAAGACGTGCTGTAAAAAGAAGTCTTCCAGAAAATCCTTTTCGTCTTCAGTCAGCTCATCCCCATCCAGCACGGCAATGCCGGCACCGCGTAACTGGTGGCGCAAGCTGTCCCAGGATTTTTGCTGGTTGGCCATCAATTCGCCGGCGCGGGTATTGATCCGTTCAAGCTGCTCGTCGGGCCTCAGGCCATCCTGACTGGCTTGCTCAACCCCGGCGGCGATCTGGCCACGAATACCGGCGACGCGGACGGTATAAAATTCATCCAGGTTGATGGCGGAAATTGACAGAAAGCGCAAACGTTCCAACAAGGGGTGGCCCTGATTGTCAGCCTCCTCCAGCACCCGTTCGTTAAAGGCAAGCCACGAAAGCTCGCGATTATTGAACCGCTTGGTACTGCCCGCCATCTCACCGGTCAGTTTATAGCCAGGTGCTTCCTGTGATGTTTCAGCTGTCGACATAACGGTTTCTTCAGCACCCTTTATCAAAATGGTCTGCAATACCAATATCGCAATATTTCCACGCAATTGATATAACACGATTATAACCGCAATATGACAGCACCATAGGGTGTTTTCAATTTTGATTGAAACACCTGGTGCCCGTAACCAGTTGCCCGTAACCAGTTGCCCATAACCAGTTGCCCATAACCAGTTACCAAGTATGGAAGATATGAGACGTGGCGATTTCGATAAGATCGGTATCGCTTCAGTAACCAAACAGTAAATTCCGGAGAGTCTATGAAGTCCCTGTACCTCTTGCGCCACGCCAAAACCGAAGCCGGCGGTTTTTTCACCCAGGACAAGGATCGCAAACTTGTCGACCGGGGCCGCAGTGATACGACGCTGATGGCAAGGCATATGATCGACAAGGGATTGCTGCCAGATCAGATTATTTGCTCAACCGCCACCCGTGCCGTCACAACGTGCGAATTACTCCAGGAAACGCTTGGGCGGCAAATCGATGTGGAATATGAAGACGAGCTCTATTTGGCCGAGGCTGCAAAATTGATGGCTTTTGCCAAAGGCGCACCGGAAACCGGAAACAACATGTTGGTGATTGCCCACAATCCTGGAATGGCGTCCTTGGCCTTTGCCATGGCCGCTCAAAATGGCGGCATGCCCGCGAAGTTAAGTGATTTTCCAACGGCAGCTCTGGCCTGTTTTATATTCGATTGTAAATATTGGACAGATCTTGATCCGACGACCGCGAAACTGACGCATTTCTCGACGCCAAAGGAACTTAAAGACACATAGTTATCCGCTAAATGTCTTATGAATGTCCGCTAAATGTCCGGTGAATGTCCGGCAAATGCCCTATTTTGCCGCCCATTTCATGGCCCAGATTGAGAGCATGCTGTAGAAGGCAAAACCGGCCACCAGGGGTATGATGGTTCCATTAAATTGCTGGCCGACGATGACCCCCAGAGGCGAGGAAATGATCGATGTTCCTGCGCCCACAATCGAGGCCCCAATTCCCGCGATGTGACCCAGTGGTTCCATTGCCAAGGCATTGAGATTACCGAATAAAATGCCGAAAAAGAAAAATGTGACCATCATATAAGCCATAAACATCACAAATTGCGGGATGGCCCCAAGGCTCTGGCTTATGGGCAGCAAAAGAATAATCAAAAACGCCGTAGATACGACTGCCGAAATGTAAAGCGCGTTCCTTGAAAGCTGCTGCATGCCAAATCGCATGACAAGTTTCGCATTGGTCAGCGACGCCGCGCCCAGCGCCAGCGACATCAAGGCAAACCAGAAGGGGAATTCGATTTTACGATCAAATGTAACGTCAAATATTTGCTGGACCGAACTCAAAAACCCAATGAATGCGCCAAAAATCAAGCCAGCTGCAACGATGTAACCAAAAGACTGGCGATTGCGAATGATCTCCACAGTTGCCCGCCAATTGCGTCGCAATGACAAGGAATGACGCCGCTCCGGTGGATGGGTTTCATCCAGGCGGATCGCAAACCAGATCAACACAACAAGGCTGTGTGCCAGCAGCGCTACAAAAATTGCGCGCCACCCGGCAAACAACAAAATCCCCTGCCCGACCATGGGAGCAATAGCAGGCACCAGAATGAAGACCGTCATTACAAACGACATCACCCGCGCCATGGCCCGACCTTCAAACAAGTCGCGCACAACTGCTACAGTGACGATCCGGGCACCGGCGACACCCAGGCCCTGGATAAATCGCCCGGTCAGCAAACCCGGCATGGTGTCAGCGAACAGACAGATAATGCTGCCTACCAAGAATACTGCGAAACCCACATAAATCGGTCTCCGCCGTCCGTAACTATCTGATAAAGGGCCATAAAATAGCTGTCCGATACCAAGGCCAAACAGCATCATGGCGACCACAAGCTGAGCCTGGTTGGTACCAGCCACATTCATGCTGATCGCGATTTCGGCCAAGGCCGGCAACATGGCATCAATCGACAGCGCCACCAACGAGAACATCGCTGCGACCAAAGCCACAAATTCCGGAAAACTGATGTCGGGTCGTGTCGCATCTTCACGAAGCATGGAATCTCTCTTTCGCGTTCTTCTTACGCCTCAAGCACCTACAATGATACCAGTCCAGGGTAAAAAGTGTTTTTCCTTATCAGGAATTGTGAATTGACCTTAAAGCCTTGCAATGCTTTTCTAAAACCATGAAAAAAGTGCTGATATATCTGTGTGTTACCTTCATTTTTTGGCTGCCAGTCAGAGTTGCCCAAAGCAGTGATTTTATCGCTGCCCGTACCGCCTATATTGAACTGGACTTCAAACTTGCCGCACAGCTGTTTCTGGAATTGGCGCGGGAGGGTGATCATCGCGGCCAAAGCTTTATGGGTCGCATGCATGAAAAAGGCTGGGGCGTTCAACAGGACTTGCCCGAATCTATTCGCTGGCACCAGTTGGCAGCCAAACAGGGAAACGGCTATTCGGCCCAGAAAATCGCCATGGCCTACCAAACCGGCCAGGGTGCACAACAGGATCCGGTGAAGGCGGAGATGTGGTTCACAATCGCCATCCAGCGTGGTTTTGGCTGGGCAGATCGGGTGCTGTTGGAAAAAAGACTGTCCCGACAACAGGTCCAGCAAGGCCGTAAAATGGCGGGTGATTATATGAAAAAGCACGATCTGCTTTATAAGACAAAAAAGTAGTATTGAATTGACCAAAAACCCCTGCTCTGCTTTGCTGAGGCCATGAAAATACACATGAAAAAACATTTGATTTGCCTGTCTCTCGTTTCGTTCCTTTGGCTGCCGGTTAATGCTGCCTGGAGCGGCGATTTTATCGCTGCACGCGCGGCCTACATCGATCGTGATTATGAAGAAGCCGCCCAGCTTTTTCATGAGTTGGCCCAGGAAGGCGATCATCGCGGCATGAGTTTTCTTGGCCGGATGTATAACAAGGGCATGGGTGTTCGAAAAAACCCCGCGGAATCAATCCGTTGGCATCAGGCAGCGGCGAAAAAGGGTAACGGTTTCTCGGCCAATCAAGTCGCCTTGGCGCACCTGCGCGGACAAGGCGTCAAGCAAGATCCGGTTCGGGCTGAAATGTGGTTTACCATTGCCATCCAGCGCGGCTTTGGCTGGGCCAACCGGAAGGCACTGGAGAAAAAGCTCACCCGCGAACAAGCCATGCGGGGCCGCAAAATGGCAGCCGATTTCATGAAAAACAACAACATGGAATATAAACGGAAATAAACCTAAAACGTTGATACTCAGGAATTATTCTATCTTTCCGCTGACCAAATCTGCCAAAAACCTAAGCACTTGCGCATCGCTGCCATGATTGGGCAGATCATTGTGTCCGCCATGATCAAAGAACACACCGCGCCTCGGCTCATTCGCCGCAGACAATAATTTTCGACCATGGGCGACCGGGATGGTGCGGTCGTGTTCGCCGTGCAAGACAAGCACAGGTGCCGAAATCTTGCTTATTTTGCCAAGCGAATCAAAGCGGTCCTTCATCATCGAACGCACCGGCAAGAACCAGTAGGCCTCAGCTGCTACATCGACAGTTGACGTGTAGGGTGCTTCCAGAACCAGAGCGCTTGTTTCATATTCGGTTGCCAGTTGAACGGCCACCCCACTGCCCAGCGATTCGCCAAACAGCACGGTGTCTGCCGCTGCCACACCTCGCTGTTCGAGAAAAGCCATTGCGGCGCGGCCATCATCATAGAGGCCTTGTTCTGTTGGTTTGCCAGGATTACCGCCATAACCGCGATATTCAACCAGCAAAACGCCATAGCCCGCGTCAAGATACTGACGAATGCGGAAGGTCCGCCCGGCAATATTACCAGCATTGCCGTGGAAATAGACGATTGTAGAAAGATCAGCGGCTGGTTTTGCCGCCACATACCAAGCGACCAGCTGCAGTCCGTCTGCGGTTCGCAATGTGACGGTTTCTGCGCCTTTCAGCCCTGCATCTTGCGGCGTCGGCAAATAGGTTGCCGGGAAATACATCATGCGGCGCTGGGCCAGATACACAGCCGCCGTAAACAAGGCATAAGCGGCGATGACGTACAGGGCCGCGCGTAATCCAAATCCCATCGGTGTAAGCCTGATTAGTGATAAACCAAGGCCTGAAGAGTGCGCCCTGCGGAACCAGGACGCAAGTCAGATGGGGTTAGTGGATGGTCTCGGCGCTGTTGTGCTTGATACGGGATGAAGCGAACTGGATCTGGTGCAAAACACCTTCCCAGTGATTGGCCAATGCTATATCCAAAGCGTTGTCGACGCCGACGGCCTTGATCAAGCACTCAGCCAGTTCACGTTGGTAATTGCGATTCTCTTGCATGGTCTTGCTCCTGTGATCAGAGGTTTCTACCTCTGTATATGCGGGGACTATGAAGATTAATTTGCAATCAACATGCCAATTGCGATCACAAGACTGTGAAAAACTGAAACGCTTTCCACACCATTTTAAAAACCATTAATTGTTTTGTATCAATAGTATATATAGAAATTCTAATCTATATTCACAGCAATATATCAAGCCCCTGCAACTTGTCCGAGGCTGCATTTATTGCCGCTTAGTCAGATTGCTTCACAATAAGCCGATTTGCCAACCAGATGCTGAGACCCGCGACCGCCAAACCGACGGGCAGGTCGATCAGGTAGTGCCACTTTGTTGCCACAGCCTCGATCACGATCCAGGCGAAGGCCAGAACGTAAAGTCCTTTCAGTTTGGTGCCGTGGGCAAAGGCATACCAGACAAAAACCCAGGACGCCCCGGCATGCAGTGACGGCATAGCGGCGAGGCCTGCATTGAAATAAGACGGCCCAATGGCTTCCAGCCACGGCAGACCGCCCTTCTGAAAGGCGTTGTAGGCTTCCCACATACCTGTCTGGGACTGTGTGGCGTGCAGGCTGGCCCCCTTGTCATAGAGAAACGGACCAATGGCCGGCATCACCAGATAAGACAAGGCCCCGAGGGACTGATTGATCAGGGTGGCGAGGTAAACCCGGCGAAAACCACTTTGGTCGGCAATCAGGTGATAGGCGAAAGAGACGAAGAAAAGTCCCATGAAAACAATCATGTACCACCAATCAAGGCCGGGGACCCAGGCACTGTCTGGCCAAACAGATGCGACCCAGGCCCTGATCGAAATCAAACCATTAACAAGCGGCGACAACGCCAGATCAATGTCCTGATAAAGCTGGTCGTAACGTCGGGGATTGATCAGGGGAATCCACATTTTGATGTGAAAATGCAGCCACATCACAAGTGTGAAGATTGCAACAAATCCAGCACTCCAGCTCAGTTGCCGGGTCATGGAAGGAACGTCCTGCCCCTGCCCGCGCCGAACCAGCAAGGGAATGGCAAAACAGATCGCGGCCAGAGCAACAGGCACAGCGTAACGCACACCAAGGTAAATACGGATGCGTTCATCGGGAATGACAAATCCCGTACCCAACCACAAAGCCAAAAGCCCGGTGGTCAGGGCCATGATCAAAAGAACGCCCAGCTCGGGTGCTTGTTTTAACAGATGCCAACTGCGGGTGATCATGATCCGGAGCCCGCAACGACGTCATAGAGCCTGAAATTGCCAAGCGTATCGGGTAGTGGTAGAGGCTTTAGCCATTTCGGGGGCTTGCCCTTCGTTAATCGCTCAAACACTGTGTCAGGGCCGGTATCCGTTGACTTGTACCAGCTCTGCTCTTTGGCCTTCAGGCAGAGCATAACTGTATCAATACCGCGTGTGTGGGCGATTTTCCGGGCACTCGCCAGATCGGTTGCGGCAAAGAAATTTATGGTATCCAGAATGCCTTTTGTGTTGCGCTGATAAGGCGTGCCAACGGCACTGTGTTGGCTGCGATAAATGATCTCCGGGCCATAAAACACCAATGTCATGATCCGGCGTGATTTGTCGTTCAGGCTGGGCTCGGTCGCCAGATACTTGCTCATGACCGACATCTTGCAGTTCGCCGATTTTTTGTCACCATGGTCTTCGAATTTGTAGACCACGACCGTCAGCAACAAAAATACGGTTGCCATGCCGGCGACGATGGCCCCACGGGCCGCAGCTCTGGCAACGCGTGTGCCCTGGTCGACAGCGTCTGCCCCTTGGTCCAAGCGATCCAACAACGCCAACAACAAAGCAGTGTAAGGCAGGATCAGCATCAATTCGGCGTAGGTTGCCCAGCGGGCCTGATAAAGCGACAGGGGCACAAAGACGATCAGACACAAGCCGACCAGGATCCACATGCGATGGCGGTCGTGATCATGCCGTACGAGATACACAAGCCATGGGCCTGCCAGTAAGAAGGGTCCCAGCAAAAACAGGAATTCCCGCAGGCTTTTCAGTGGGTTATCACTGTTGATCAATGATCGGACCTCAGCCGTATTCTTGAACCAGAGCTCTACGACACGGGCATCAACTGCGGCATAAGGCCCGGCAAAAAAGGCCGGATACAAGGCGTATATGGCGGTCAGAACAAATAGAGTGCCAAAAAGGCCAAAGGATAGTCGGTGTTCCGGCTTTTCCGTTAACACCCAGCCATCCATGTTTTGTACCACCCGCCAGAAAGCCAGAATAGCGCCAAATACAGCCAGATGCACGATGGATATGCGGTCGTATCCGACGTCAAACCAGTTCGCCGGTGGCCGTTCAACCACCAAGGCCAGCAAGACAACCAGCACGATGCCTATCGTGAACAAACTGCCTGCCCGGGCATAGTGGCCACGCAGTTTCAGCCAGCCAAGACCAAGCGCTGTCTGTAGTAATGCCAAGGGCAACAGGAATTCAACGCTGACCCAAAGCCCCAAGCCGCCGATCATACCGCCCAGTAGAGCTGGTTTAACGTCAGAGGGTTTCAGGTCCTGGGCGAGGCGCAGGCCGTAGCCCAGCATAAGGACGAACAACAAGGCAATCAGACTGTGATGATCCGGTCGGGCCGCCGAAAAATAGGACAGCAAGGCAGGCTGGGTCAGAGAGACCACACCGAGGTAAACCAGCCCTGCCCGCCGGAACAGGGGTCGCGCCGCCCAGAACAGGGCGAACAAGGTTAGCCAGTGCAGAACCGGGCTGACGACCACGCCCCACCAATACAAAGCCTCCTTCAGCCCAAGTATCGGGATCAGGGGAGCCGCCCCGGCCAGCAATACCAGGTCCATGGGCCGGGTCCAGTGCAAGGTGTCACCATAAGGCGTATTGGCCCGGTCAATGGTGCCATTGAACCAGTCCCCGGTTGTTGCAAGCGCCTCGACGCGTACCAGGCGCATGTAGCCGTCCGTGCCCCACAAGGCGTGATTCGGAATAGGAGAATCGGTCCGCATCATGAACAAAACCTGCACCACGATCAGCAACCCAAAGGGAAACCAGAGCGGCGATATGGTTCGGGATAATTTCAAGACGCGTCCGTCACTGCTTTTCTTCGTGATATTCGGCTTCCGTATTCACAGACCAGGACGCATCCCGGTCCAGTTTACCGTCAATAATCTGATCAACCGCCATCATTGCGGTAAGCATGGAGTGATCCTGATTATTGTATCTGTGCATGCCGTTGCGCCCCAGGGGAAAGAAGTTATCCCATTGATCCAGATACCGCCGAACAACGTCAAACCGCGGCCAGGTACCAAAATAAGCCGGGTAGGTCTTTGGCATACGGATGACCACGGCAGATTTTACGGCCGCTGGTCTCGCCACATTGATCTTGTCCAGTTCCTGAACGGCAAAGGCTTTCAGGTCATCGTCCGCCATGGCCCACAAATCATCGCCTTCAGCACAAAAATATTCCATACCCATCCAGACCGTTGATGGGTCCGCAACCATATAAGGGCTCCAGTTATTGAAAATTTGCAAACGTCCGACCTGAACATCGGGTTCCTGCACATAAATCCAGTTGTCCGGCACCCTTTCCGCCAGCTCAATGCCACTGGCGCCGCCGCCAAGTTCGGTTCGGTTCAAAAGCACGCCAACTGTAATGAAATCACGATACATCAAGCCTTCAGCCACTTCCAAAACCTCCGGTGGGGCTGGTGGGGAAATGCCCTTCACCAGATCCTTGATGGCCATGGTCGAAAACACGTAATTACCGGTCAGTGTTTCCTTGCCTGACGGTCCATCAATGTCGATGGTCGTCACGGTGTCACCGTCATGTTGAAAGCCGGTTACACGGCAGCCAAAACGAACCTCACCGCCCTTTTTCTCGATCTCACGCACCACCTGCTGCCACATATGGCCGGGACCATATTTCGGATAGAGGAAATGCTCGATCAGGCTGGTTTCAGTGTCCTTTTGATCGACGGATGATTTGCGCCAGAGCGAACCAATGGCGTGTTTGACGATACCGGTCAGCGACAAGCCCTTGATGCGCTGGGCCCCCCATTCAGCCGAGATTTCATGACACGGCACACCCCATACTTTTTCGGTGTAATCACGAAAGAATGTTGCATAAAGCTCTCGCCCGAAGCGGTTGATGATGAAATCTTCCAGCGTATTTTCGGGGCGAATGGGCAGGATTTGCGCCTTCAGGAAGCCAAAGCCGATACGGATAGTTGCCATCAAACCAAGCTTTTGCAGGGTGCCGAGGCTCAGACTAAGCGGATAGTCAAAAAATTCACCCCTGAACAAAATGCGCGACACCCGTTTGCGCACCAGCATAACGTTGTCCTGGGCATCTGGATCGGGGCCGTCTTTTGGCAGCTCGACCCAGTGCTTTTTATTCTGGTAACTAATCTCGATGCCACCTTCGGCAGCTCCCTGCATGGGCAGGATGTCACGCCACCAGTCCATTACCCTGTCGGATTTGGAAAAAAACCGATGCCCGCCGATATCGATGCGGTTACCTTCGAATTCAACGGTTTTTGAAATACCGCCAATATCCTGGCTGGCTTCCAGAACAATCGGTTTGATATCCGTTCGTCGCAATAATTCCAGGGCAGCTGTCAGGCCTGCAGGACCGGCACCAATAATGAGGGCTGTTTTATCGCTCATGAAATCGTCAGGATGCCGATGCTGTTGGATTATTGTTTTCTCTGAACAGCAACCACTTTCGCACTATGAAGTTAAAAACAAAACTGCTGCCAGCAGCAAATAGCTTGGAAATTTGATACGGTACGCTGTTGGCAGAGGCAAAAACCCACAAAACGGCTTCGTTCACCAGCAAGCCGCCAAGCCCAATGGCAAAAAACAAAATAAATTCCCTGTGTGGCCGGTCTATCCGTCTGTGCTTAAACACCCAGAATATGGATCCGGCGTAGGCGACAGTAGCGCCTGAACTGAAAGAAATTGCGTTCGCCAGCAACAATTCCAGACCAAAAACTTCATGAAACAAGATCAAAAGACCGTAATCCACCGCCAAGGCCAGCAAACTGACGCCAAAATAGCGAAACACCTCACCCGAAAGCCTGTTTTGGCTCAATTTTTTGATTTTGTTAGCCTGTTTTGACAAAAAAGGTCCTGCAAACACTCAAAATAGATTGTGTTTCATTTTATCTGATTCCGATCCACTAATTTTCGCTGATCTCATCCACCAGCGCAACCAATCGGGCACTAAACCATTTAAATCATACTATTTTTTCACCCTCACGGATCAGTGAACGAAAATATTTGTTTTGCTCTTGCGCCCGCTGACATCAGCACCATATCTGCCTCACAACAGCAGCAGTTCAGGTATCAAGCTCATGGGGAGCCTGCCGAACCGCAACTCAAAGGACAGAAAAATGTCACCGCAAGGGACCCAGGACAAGACCAATCGGACTAACTGCACAGCGAAGGAAGTCGTGACGTCGCGGAAGGTCATCGGGGCCTGGGTGATGGGCGGTGGAATCTGGTTGCTGGGGATGCTTGCCTTGCTTGTGGTGCCCATGATTTCCACGAACGTCAACGCTGGTGTGACACCCACATCGGCCTATTACTCGCACAGTGGCAGCTGGAAAACAGTTACCGACCCCAGTGGCAAATATACAGCCGTCGTTCGTAACTTGGTTCAGGCACCAAAATTCTGATCTAATAACTGGTCAGTCGCCTGAAGCCTGTCTCTCGGCACTTGTCGAAATCATGGTTCCAACATAGTCTGCCTTGATCGGGCAAAGGGGAAGCCATGCCCTGTTGGCGCTCGCCTACAGGGTACTGGCAATTATTGAGGGATTTCAATGCGATACGTGGCGAGGGATACAGAGGGCAAGATTGTTGCGATCTTTGACCGCCCGCACCCTGCTGCACCGGAATATCTCGATGAAAACGACCCGGAACTGATCGCCTTTGTGACCGGTGGTCGATCAGAAGAAGCCATGCGGGAATACTTGCAAAGTTCGGATTCTGACTTGCTGCGCATTATTGAAGACTTGATCTCTGTGTTGATCGACAACAATGTTATTCTGCTGACAGACTTTCCGGATCACGCCCAGCAAAAGTTGATGCGTCGGCAAAACATTCGGGAAAAGCTGCAAAGCACTTGAATTCAGCTGCTGCCCGCACGGCTCTTCATCATCTCGGTAATGCTATTGGCTGCATCGATGGAGGCTTGGTCTTTTGCCTTCATGACCAGTTGCAAAGCATTGCCAAGTTGGCGCACAAGCTCCATATCCGATGCCTTTGCCGCATTTCCTGACATCATTCGACGGCCAACGGCAACAAGTGTTTTACAAAGCTTAGCCTGATGGTTGAAACGCGTATTGGCGATCCGCTTGTCCAGAAGTTCTGCGGCCTCGGCAAGTTCCTTCAGAAGCCTGGGTAATTTGTTCTTGTGTTCTTCAGGCATCGAAGTGATCATGCCTGCGGTGACCAGGATTTTGTTGACGTAACGTTCAACCCTTTGCTCCTGCACCAATTCCTGAATAGTTTCGTGATCTACACCGTCATCTTCCCCTGTCGCGGTGTGGCGTAACCGGTTCGGCACCTTGATTTGCGGGATGGGATTATCATCATCCCTGAGACTTGAACGCCTGTCCGGGCCGATGTAATCCGACGTCACCACAAAAGGTTTGCGTTTGTTGATCAGGGTTTCGATAGCCGTCTTCATTTTTCCGATGGTCATGGGCAGCGTCAGCAGCAGATCCGCTCCACTGGAAATAATTTCTGTGACCAGTTCCCGGTTTGGGTCCCAGGTCGTGGCGATAATCGGCAAAAAAGCGTCACTGCCAATGTCCCCCTGGCGGATATCATGAAACATTTTTGGTGCCACACCACCACCCGTTTCCGCGTCACAAATCAAGACGTCGCAACCAACACCGGCAAGTCTGTTTTGAACATCTGCCAGATTTGTCATTTCATGGAATCGCCGAAAACCCACGTCATGCAAGGCATCACGGGCGGCCTTCATGGACCCTGGTTTTTCATCCACAAGAATGGCACTTGCTTTGTGAAGTTCCATAAAATAATTACTCGAACAAAATAAATATCAAAAAATATTTGCGATAAAATGATGGAAAGAAATCAGGACTAAAAGCATTATTGTATGTGTTTTATCTAAAAGCGAAGTAAATTATCTGGCGTCAGTTCAGATCACTTCATCATCTCGGGAAGTGGTTTCGCCATATCGACCGAGCGCTGGTTTTTTCAAGCCGTCATATAGCTTGTCCAGCCCTTCATTCACAGTTTGGCCGGCGTTATGGAACAAACTGTTTCCCTGCAAATCACTTTCGAGCAAAAACGGGCCGAAGTTGTCCACTTCCAGCACCCACATGGCTTGTGCAATGCCCAGTTCTTCGAGCCAGTGCACGTCAACAACCCGCTTGACCCCGCGCCCCAGTAACGCCCCGGTGCCATAACCAACTGTCGTCAAATAGACAGCATTATTTGGCACAAAATGTTGCAAATAATCCTCCCGTGACATGCCGCCCTTACCGATGATCATCTGGCATTTGGAAAGTTCGAACCACTTGCTCATCCATTTTGAAAATCTGAAACTGGCGGTTCCTGTGACCGCACCAACATCGAACCCGCCTGCGTCATTCGACGCTGCTGCGGGCGAGCAATGAAAATTCACGTTGGTCGTTGCGACAAGGTCAAGTGGTGGCGGGATGCCTTCGTCGATCAAGCGTTTGTACAAGCCTTCCCGGCCGGTATACAGCAGCCCTTCCAGATAGATGATGGTACCTATTTCCAGCCCCTGCAAATCAGCTGTGGTGACGGGCATTTTCAGATGGACTGTTTTCATTCGATGCCCTCCCGCCGCATATAATCCGTAAACCAGGCCGGATCGGTTCGATACTCGATTTCACCACTGGCATGCAGGCGTGCGACAGCCCGTCGTGATGACAAACAGAAACTGTGTACGCTGACTGGCATGCCCCCGGTATGGGTGCAGCCGACTTCGATGTTGCAGTCAACGACCATGGAACTGCCGACAAATCCCATGGGCCCCATGCCGATATTGTTGCCAAGGTCTTTTAATTCCCGTTCAAGCGCCGCGATTTGCGGGTCTGGATTTTGATTACCAACAATACGCAGACAGGCCGCCTGTTTTCCCAGTGTCATGCAAACGTCTTTACTGCCACCAATGCCGACCCCGACAATAGCGGGCTGGCAGGCCAGACCCCGTCGGCCAAACTGGATCATCACATCAAGGAAAAAACGCTTGATCCCATCGATGCCATCACCTGGAAAAAGCATGCGGAAATCGGATCCGAACAGCCCGCCCTTATGGACGGTGACGATATCGATCCAGTCGGCGTTTGGTTCAAATGAATAATCAATTTCCGGCGCACCGATGCCAACATTGTTGTTGTTATCTGCACGGGTCAGCGGGTGAACCCGGTTGGGTCGCAAGGGCACCTCATGAGTTGCTGTGGCTGTGGCCCGGCGCAAGGCGCGCTCCAACGCGATGAAGCCACCCTCGACGCTGGCTTCGTTGCCGACCTTCACGAAATAGCGCGGCAGGCCTGTATCGGCACACATGGGTCTGCGGTCATCCTCGGCTGCCTCCCAGTTTTCGACCATGGATTTCAATACAAACTGGCTTAGCTCATTTGTTTCCTGGGGCATCATGGCTTTGACACCGTCACGAAAATCTTCGGGGATATCGATTGCGGCTCGACGCATGATCTCGAGACCGGCTTGTTCAATAGAGACTTCCTTGATCATGGCTTGTCTTCCGATCCTTCGTCCACGTTTGGTTTGATGCGATTGAAGTCTACGGACTGGCGACTGACCTGAAGGGACCCATTGATTTGACGCAATTCGGTATACCAGGCTTGCCTGGGTGCCAGCGTGTCGCTGAAGTCAGACCGAAAATGCGCACCGGCACTGTCGTCTCGCGCCTGGGCAGCGGCGATAATCATTTTGCTCACCGTCATCTGGCTATCCAGATTGAGCCAGTCTTGCCAGGCAATATCATAGTGGCGCTGACCCGATCCAATGCCTGTATTCATCAAATCATCATGCAAAGCATTTACGGCTTTCGAAACACGCTCAAGCCCTTGCGCGTCACGGATAATCCCGGCGTCATCCCACATCACATTACTTAACCTTTCGCGCAAATCATTCAGGTCGCCCGGTGCGCGGTTCAGGGGATGGCTTGTGCGCTCAACCGCTGCGGCCAGTTCCCCTTCGTCCGCTTCTGCAAAGCCCGATTGTTCTGCCACCCAGCCCGCCATTGTATCACCGGCAATGCCACCAAACACGGTTGAATTCCCGACACCGTTGCCGCCCAAACGATTGGCGCCATGCACACCGCCGGTATCTTCGCCTGCCGCAAACAAACCTGTTAATTCGGTTCGGCAGTCTGTTTGGAACACGACACCACCCATCATGTAATGGGCTGTGGGCACAACTTCGACCAAACCGCTAACCAGGTCAAAACCACAATCTGCACAGCGTTCCACCATGCCCTTGAATTGTTTTTTAACCATCTTGGCATCCAGGTGCTTCATGGTGATGTAGACACCACCATTTTTGGCCGTCCGCCCTGCCCGCATCTGGTCATACATGGCGCGACTGACAATATCCCTGGTGGCCCGTTCGGCACGGGGGTCGTAATCCGCCATAAAGCGTTCTTCGTCGCCGTTCAATAGATAGCCACCAGCACCCCGCAGCCCTTCTTCGATGATCGTGCCGGTAATGCGCGTGTCCTCACCTGCCACCAGGCCGGTGGGGTGGAACTGCACCATTTCCATATCCCGTAAAGGCAAGCCAGCTGCGAGGGCCATGGCCATGCCATCACAACTTTTATCACCCGACGGGGTGTGATAGCGGTACATTGTCGGGCCACCGCCGGTTGCCAACAGAACGGCTTTTGCTTCGACAAACAGGAATTTCCCGCTGCGGATATCCAGCAACAAAACCCCGGCCAGACGATCACCAGTTTTGTTTTTGATCAGGGCCACGGCCCGGTGTTCTTCAAGGCGATTGATGTTGCGGGCCCAGACCTGTTCTGCCAATCGGCTGATGATTTCGATACCCGTCAGGTCACCCTTGTGCACGGTTCGGTCAAAGGTCTGACCGGCAAAGGCCTTCTGATGAATGCTGCCATCAGGATTGCGATCAAAGAAACAGCCAATTTCGTTTTCAAGCTCGTGAATACGCTCAACCGCACCGTTCACCAGAGTCCAGGCCAGGTCCTGGTTGTTGATCCATTTGCCACCTTCGACGGTGTCGCGAAAATGTCGCTCGACGGAATCGCCCAAGGCCAGAGCGACGTTATAACCGCCCTGCACCATGCGCGTGCAACCGGATTTGCCCAGCAAGCCTTTCACGGCGACGGTAATATCCAGGTCAGAATTTTTACGATGGGCATGGATCGCCGCGAACAACCCTGCCCCGCCACTGCCGAGAATCAGAATATCTGTACGCCGTCGTTCCATCAGTCGACGCCCCCAAATGCTGACAGCAGAAAGACAATCCCCACTGCCAGAGCAAAACCTGACGCCAGGGCGATAAATGTTTTTTGACTGTTTTGCCAGGGCAGGAATTCAAGCGCCAGCAAGCGAAGCCCGCCGGCGAAATGAGCCGCGAATAAAACGACCAGAATGGTTTCGGCTATCTTCACCAATGGCGTGTCAGCCCAGGTTAAAAAACGGTCCAGTTGGCGAGGGTCATCAAGGGCCTGGCTCAGCACCAACAAATGAACCGGCAGGAATATCACCAACGTCAATCCTGAAATGCGGTGCAAGGCAAAAGCCCACCAGGCCGGGTGATGACGGGCGGCCCAGGGTTTTTGCAGCATGGTCATGCGATAGCTCTGATTGTCTGGAGGCCGAAGATCAAGACCAGGGCCAGCAGGCCCAAGGCGAACGTATTGATTGAGCGCCCGGGCAAAGTCGTCATTTCCTGCAGGATGTTGCGAAACCCCAGTGCCCCGTGAACCCCGGCGGCAACAAAAAACAATCCGTACATGACCGGCCACATAAAGGAGGACTGTGTTCGGCCCAGCATTTCAGACGTACTCAAGCCGCCTTGTACAGCGTAGATCATGACACCAAGGTGAACGATGACCAGCGGGGCCAGGACCAGGGCGCTGAGGCGTTGCAGGACAAAGGCCCAGGTCTCCCGATAGGTTTCTTTATGCTGCGTCATGAGCGACCTGCCAATGCCAGCAAAAATGACTTTCGTTTTAGTCCGGCGATCGAAGCGGTTGGATTGAGATGCTTTGGGCATAATTCAGCACAAGACTGATGGCTATGGCAAGACAGGCAGCCGCTTTCACCGGCCACTGCTTTCAGATGCTCCTTTGGGCTGGCTTCGCGTTCGTCGTTGACCAGGGTCCAGACCCGGTTCAGGGCCGCCGGGCCAAGATAATCGGCGCGCCAGGCAACTGTGTCGCAAGCGGCGTAACAAACGGCGCAGCCAATACATTCAATTGCCACATCCGCAGTCCGACGAGCCCGGCTGTCGGGCTTTACAGGGGCCATCGTCTGTTGATCCACATTCCGGTCTGGCACGAACTGCGCCCCGGCCTCGGCCCATTTGTCAAAGAACGGTGCCATATCGGTGGCCAGATCCTTGATGATCGGCAGGTTTCGCAAAGGAGCGATAGTCAGTTCATTGCCATCAACAACCGTTCCAATGCGGGTCCGACAGGTCCAGCGAGGTTTGCCCTGAACTGTCATGGCGCACGTACCGCACATACCCACCCGGCAGGCATAGCGATAGGACAAATCTGGATCGCGATGACGTTGTATCCAGGTCACAACGTCCAGCACGGTCTGGCTGTTACGGACGGGTACTTCCCAAGTTTGCCACGCGCCATCAGGCTGCAAATCATCATCGGAAGCACTGGCTTCGCTCCGCCAGATATGGACGGTTAGTTCGCGTTGATCTGAATTATTGTCCACCCTGCCCCCTTCCGCTTTCGGCAATCAGAATAGGGACAACGATCCTCCTTTGGAACACCTGGCCCTCGCTTTGTCAGCAACTGCCTGATAAAGCATACTGCATCATATCCATGTGAAAGCTGCCTCCCTTGGACCTTTTCGATTTCTTCTCAGGCTTTGCCATCAAGACCCTGTTTACCGGGGCGATCCTGCTTGCAGCCTCTTTGGCGGCGGAACGTTCGGGGGTTTTGATCGCGGCCATTATTGTTACCCTGCCATTGAATGCAGGGCCTGGATTCTTGTTCGTGGCCCTTGATACCTCACCGGAATTTCTGTCAAAGGGTGGTCTGGCGAGCTTTTCAGCAACATTGGCCGTGCATACCTTCACAACAGCTTACGCATGGACCTCCGGTCGCCTGAAGAGTTTTTGGCCGATCTGGTTAGTTGCCTTGCTGGCCTGGTTACTGATCAGCGTGCCACTTGTGCAACTACACCTCAGCCTGGCCACAGCTGCCATTCTGGTCGCCTGCAGTTTTGGCCTTAGCCACTTGTTACGGGATCGTCGGTTCGACCAAGGCAGTGCGCCAACACGTGCCGTCCGCCAGGTCACGATCAAATTTCTGATCGTGCGCGCCCTGGTCGGCGGGGCTGTTGTGGCGCTAACCGCATCCGCAGCAAAATTTCTGGGACCAGAACTGACAGGTCTGGGGTTTGCTTTTCCGGTTACCCTGACGGCTTCGGCCTGGATGCTCTATTCAGCCTATGGCCCAAACTTCTCAGCCGCGACCATATCGAACACGCGAAAAGGTTTGGTTTCCTATGTGGCCTTCTGCTTTTCCCTGGCTGTGTTGCCACCGCATATTGGAAACCTGCCCGCCTGGTTTGCGGCGGTCGGGATATCGGTGATCATTACTTTGATGCTGGTGTTTGTGCCGCGCGTCATAAGGAAGGCCTGACGGCCCTATTTTTTGTCCATGGCAAACACGCCGTCCCATTTTTTCGGCGCGCTCATGCCGTACATCATACAGCGTTTGAGAAAGATATCGCTGACAGGGTCTTTCCAGGGCGCTTTGGCCAGTTCCTCAAATCCCGTTTCCGCTTCCATAAAGCGCCCTGCCCTGTAATCAACCAAGGCTTCAGCGAATTTATCGGCCAGGTCTTTTTGTTTGGTGGTTTGATCATCCGCCAAGGCCTGCACTTCAAAAATGCGGATCGGATCGTCACTGCCTAAAACCTTGATGATGTCCAGCTCGCGCACGGCAATGCTTTTGCCCACCAGATCGCGCGTTCCGGCATCGATAATTATCGAGGTGCTATAATATTTGTTCACCCCTTCCAGTCGGGAGGCCAGATTGACCGTCTCCCCAATGCAAGTGTAATCACGGGTTTGCTCGGACCCGATGTTGCCAACAATAACTTCGCCCGTTGCCAGACCGATGCGGGCGCGAATGGGCGGCAAGCCCTGTTCTATCCAGACGTCGCGAAGTTGCGCCAGGCGTTGGTCCATTTTCAGGGCCGCTCGACAAGCCGCCAGGGCATGATTGCCGGGCGTAAACGGCGGTCCAAAAAAGGCCATAATGCCATCACCCAGATATTTATCCAGGATACCATCTGCCTTGGTAATCTCAGCTGTCATCTCGCCAAGATATTCGTTCAGCAGCGCAACGGTTTGTTCCGCATCCAGCTGGCCACTGATACCGACAAATCCAGCCACATCACTGAACAACAAGGTTTGCAGTTGGTGGCGCCCCTCCAGTGCCAGATCATCAGGATTGTCGATCAGGCCACTGACAATGGATGGATGCACATACTTTCCAAACAGGTTTCGAATTTGTTCTTTTTCCTGCAGGCCTTCGACCATGTTCTGGAACGCATGAGACAGCTCGCCAACTTCATCGGACGAGGGATTTTCAACCCGATAGGAATAATCCCCGTCGATCACATGATGGGTGGCATTCACCAGGCGCTTGATCGGTTGCACAATGCGTCCGGCGACAGCCAGGGTGATAAGCAAACCGATAGCCAGAATACCCAAGCCAATCATCAGAATATCGCGACTGAGTTTGGCAATGGGCTTCAAAGCGCGGTCGAGATTGCCTGCAACAACATAACCGGCATCTGTACCCGCACCTTCAAATTCAGTTTTCAACGCAATATGACGTTCGGTTTGCAGGACCACGCTGTTGGATTGGCCAGATACTGATTCAATAATAAGTTGCTGCCGATTTTGTGCAGAAGCATCTGACGCAACCGCCTTGTCACCGGCATAAAAGGCCACAGTCAATTCATCGACTTCATTTCCCAGCAGGTCCCGAACCCAGCTGTCATTAATGGTTTGCGCAGCCAACACCACGCCGAGGGCGTAATCATCCTTGACGGATTCCTGCAAAGGCACAAACACGGCATTGACCAACTTACCTTGCAAGGTCACAACACGCGTAACACCCTTGCCGGTATCGAGGACTTCAGAAAAAATTTCTTCAATGTGCGGGGCAGTAACGGCACTGGCTGATTGTTCTGTATGGGCAGTCATATCTGCCCGGCTGTCCCCCGGCCTGGAAACACCGCTAATCTCCAGTTCTTCATCGACCACAACAACCAGATCGGACCCGGTATCGCGGGCGATCTCTTCTGCAAAACTGAAAAAATTGTCTTTCATCTGGCCCAAAAAGGCCCGGTACTTTTGATCTGATGTAATTGTCCGCACCATGGTAAAGGCATGGCGGCGCTGATCATCCAGACGGTTCTGAAAGCGGGCCTGGGCAAACCCCAACTGGCGGGTAATGCGTTCGACTTCGAACGCCTCGGTTTGGGAGGTGGTGACGTAGAGAACCAGGCCCAACAACCCAAACACAATCAGAGAGAATGCGGTAAATATTTTTGCTTTAAGGCCCATAAAACGACGTCAGAAAATTTGGTTAATCGATGATGCGATCATCTGGCTATTTGATAATTCTATCATCTGGTTATTTGATAATTCTATCAACGGACAAAACTTCATTGATTTCGATATTCTGTCCGGCCTTCAAGGCCACAGCATGATCCAGACTGCCCAGGCGCCAATACCAGAATGTCAGTCCATAATTCCCGGCCTCAAGGCCTTCGAACTCATATCGTTCACCACTGGAAACTCTCTGGCCCTTCCAGCCCTTGCCCGAGGCTATCGTAACAAGCTCTTCTTCATCTTCATCCAGCCCCAGCTCCAGGTCACCGGTGAGCTCGATAACCAGATCATTGACCGATCCAGGCTCTATTGTTGGAAAATCCTGAATGTCGTCTTCCCCGGCGCCAGCCAGATAGGGCGTATAGGGATTGCCTGTCTTGTTGTGAAGTCGAATGATGTCCCCTTTGGCCAGGGCGAGAACACCAACGCTCAGTCCATAGGGTGAAAGCTCAACCTCGTGCACGGCCCCGCCTTGCCAGGTCGGGTGCGCCAACACAACAAATATGTCCGCGAGTTCTTCGTAGTTGATCGCGGCTCCATCACTGGACCCAGCGTCCCCTTCAGAGTTATTCCCGCTGCCGCTACCACTGCCGCCGTAACCGCTCGCCGCTGCATAATCTATTTTCTTTGGGGCACTCGATTTGCTTGCCGCATTCCACTTCGCCAGCACTTCGGCATGCGCTCTGGTTTCGACAGTGCCATATATGCGGGCGTTGTTTTCAGCCGCAGCAGAAAAACTGACACTGATCATCAAAGACAGAACAATAGGAAAACTTTGTGAAATACGCACAGCGCTATTTCCTGCTCTTTTTTTTCAGCTTGACCACAACATCTTCTGTGTCCCCGGCAATGGTCACCCGAACCGGTGAAGCCTTGTAGCGCCGATGAGAGATCGAAACATTGACGACCCAGTCGCCATCGGGCACATCCAGTATTTCAAAATCTCCAGGTTTTTTCAGAATGGCAAAATGAGGACTGGGCACAACAAAGACGGTGCCTTCCATATTCTTGTGCACGGAGCAGAAATATTTGACGATCCCCGGCTTGGTAAAAAAGACCTGATCTCCAGCCCCCCGGGCTGCCAGACCGATATCGAATTTGTTGCCCTTGCTCAGGGAATAAACATTATGGTCGATGTCTTGTTCTTCATCATTGACGAATTCCACGGCACCGCCTTGCACAACAACAATTCGGGAAGGTGAAAACTTTCGATCCCGTTGATGGATTTGCACAGGTTTCGGTTTGGCTGCCGCGGTGCCATCATCCGGTCGGGTCAGATAGACCACAAGATTGCGTGGCGGGCGTTTGCTTTTAACTGTGATTTCACCGCTCAAGGTTGCCGCCTGGCTCTTCGATGCCGGCAAGATAACGCCACTGCTTGTCACGACGAAACAAAAAACAATGCCGAACAGCCTCCACAAAGACCGACCGTCCATGTTCCCATCCCCCAATATGCCACCAAGGCCGCTGATTTGCCGAGTATGATCCTGATTAACCGGCGGGGGAAGTAGTTTTTAGGTATTTGATGACATTGAATAGTATTTGCTTTCCGACACCTGGTACGCACAACGACACAGGAGAGTGCGGAACCAACACATCCATTTTCCTGCAGAGACTGATCGAGAATACCTGCCTCAACCAATGACCTAAGGGCACTTTTTCCAGATGCGATCAGAGGCAGTTTATTTAAGCGTTCGCGAATTTAGGGGAAACACTACGATGCATCGACCGATATATCTCTTTCGCATTGACCCACTAAACGAACGCAATTTCTCAATATTCAATACAGTAGGTTTTGACCCGTAACAGACGAACACCATTCCTGCCAATTCAATGTTCTATCAGGCTGTCGATCGTTTGGATCAAATTAGGTATGATGAGAGGCTTGGTCAGGTATGCATCGAACCCCGCAGCCAATCCACTTCGAATATCGTGCTCCATTGCTGCGGCACTGACCGCGACGACTGGGATGTGCCGCGTCTCTTCGTTATTTTTAAGCAACTCCAACGCAGTAAACCCGTCCATTCCAGGCAGGTTGATATCCAACAGGACAAGGTTGGGAACATGTTGCTGCGCGAGTTCCAGCCCAATCTCAGCACTGGGCGCTGATATCATAGTAAGACCATCCATCCTGATTATGATTTTCTCCATGAGCTGCAAGTTCGCGGAATTGTCCTCAATGTACAAAACGATACCCTGCATGGCGACATCTCTCTGTTCCGCCCCTTTATTATCGAGGTCAGGCAAATCAATCTCTTCACCGACGGTGACATCAGTCGCTGGAAATTCCATCCAGAATTTTGTCCCTTGACCAACTTTGCTTTCGCAGTGGATTGTTCCACCCATGGCCTCAACCAATTGTTTGGAGATAGAAAGTCCGATACCCGTTCCCTCAATTTTTCCAACCTCAGCTCCCAATCGATCAAATGGCTGGAACAATCTGGACTGCTTCTCCGAGGGAATGCCGGGCCCGCTATCCATTACAAATACCTCAACAATATTGTTAGCCAAATCACGGCACCCAAATTTTACTTTTCCATTCTCATGATTGTATTTGATTGCGTTGGAAATCAAATTTACCATCACCTGCCTGAGACGTAGCGGATCGGCGCTGATCGATTTTTCTGTTCTTCGCTCGCCTTCTATTGTAATCCCCCTTTTTTCGGCCATCGGCCGAAGGAGTTCCAAACACTCGCGGAAATAGTCGCTGGGTCTACAGGTTTCTGTCGCAAGGTTAAAATTCCCGGATTCGACCGACGCCAAATCCAGCACCTGGTTAATGAGTTCCAGCAAATGTTTTCCACTGTTGAGAATATGGCGAACGCTCTCATCCTGCTCGTCGGTAAGTGGCTCTTTATCATTTGTTTGCAGCATTTGTCCGAAGCCGAGAATCGAATTCATGGGCGTTCGGAGTTCATGGCTCATGGATGCCAAAAATTCGGATTTGGCCCGATTGGCTTCTTCGGCCGAAATTTTTGCGGCTTTGAGATCCTTTTCTGCAGTGATGTCCGTGTATTTAGCGACATGTCCGCCATCAGGCAGTGGAAAGCGGCGGATCTGTAAGATCCTTCCGTCCAGAAGTTCCACCTCTTCTTCAGAGTCATTCCCTTCGCCAGCAATGCGCTCGAATTGCTGATTTACAATTTGATCGACCTCTCCTTCCCCAAATGCTCCCATTTTTGCAAGATGTCGAAGGAGATGTTGCATCGAAGTTCCGGGTCGTGTCACCTCCACTGGTGGCTCGTACCAAAATTCCTCGCACTGTTTACTGTGGGTTCGAATTTGCATGTCTTTATTCCACACCACAAACCCTTGGTCGATTGTGTCCATTGCAGTTTCAAGAAGTTCAGTTTTCTCGCTAAGGGAAACTCTACTTTTCTCCAAATCTTCTTCAGCTTTCCTGTGAGCTGTAACGTCAACATTAACTCCGCCAATGGCAACCAGGTCACCGATGCTGTCGTAAATTGGAAACTTTCTCACCAACATTCGTCGAACATCTTCGTTATTCAATTTTGTATTGAATTCGAGGGTTTTTGTTTTGCCACTTGTCCAAACTTCATCGTCTTGTTGGCGCAGAAGTTCTGCATTTTTCTTTTCAAAAAGATCGAAATCAGTTGCACCATTCAGTTGACCCACTGATTTTTTGTGAAACGCTTCATATGACGAATTTACGAAGTCGTAATGGCCATTTCTGTTTTTGATGACAATGCTTTCAGGTGCATTATCCATAAAGGCTTTGAAGAGTGCTTCCCGATCAAAAACAGCCTTACTCAAAGCAGCATATTCTTGGCGTTCCAGGCGAATTGAATTCAGGTTGTCTATAATTCTTGGCAGAAGTTCAAAATATACTTTTTCACCGGACTTGATGACGTAGTTCATCACGCCAATGCTGAGCGCTTCGGCAGCAATTGCTTCGTTGCCTTCGCCCGTGACGATCACAATTGGCAGCTCAGGATTCTCTGTGAGCATTTCTTTGGCAATTTCCAGGCCGGTGGTATCAGGGAGCTGGTAATCAATTGCAACGATGTCAAATGGGGTCCTTGCCTGCAATTCCAATCCTTGCTGACCGTTTTCGGCCAGCGTCACACGGTACCCGGTTTTTCCAAAGGCTTGTTCGAAAATTCGACCCAGAAGAGGCTCATCTTCAATATATAGAATACGGCCTTTTTCGAGTACCGGTATTGCTTTCTCTGACATCATTAACTCTTGCTGATTTAGCGTTACGAAGCTTGCAATCTATCTAGTTCAGTTAAACTAGATTGGTAGTATCGCGGACTTTGTCTCCAGGCCAACGTTGGACACTGCCACGAAAACTCAGGATTTGTCCCAAAAACCCTCTGGATTTTATTTGCCCAAATCTCAGCCTGAAGTAAAGAAAGCGTGGGTTTTTAGCCTGAAACAAGGCGAAACAACCACGTATCGGCATTGAGGCCACAATCCGGTGTTAGCTATGGCTGCTCGGGCTTGCGGGCAACCATGTCGACAAGCGCGGACAATCCTGAGTGGCCAATACCTTCGTCAACAACACTGTCATGTTCGACCAAATGCTGAATATCAAAGTCTGGAAACGCATTGCGTAACAGTTCGGCTGTGTACATGTTTTCGGCGTTGGGAGGTCCACCAGTTTTGAAGTCGACCTGTTCCGGGCGATATCCCTGCATCACGACCAAGCCACCAGGTTTCACCAGCCGTTTTATATCTTCGAACAGTTTGCCGCGTTTCTCGGGTGGCGCGAATTGAATGAAGATTGCCAATACGACATCGAAATCGCCAGTCACGTCGTCCCAGTTATAGACGTCTCTCTGCTCAAAAGTAACTTCAACACCATGTTCGTCGGCAAGCCCCCGTGCCTTTTCCTGGGCTGCTTCCGAAAAATCAACTGATGTTACGTTTGCGCCCTGGCGGGCAACGTAAACCCCATTGCGCCCTTCGCCATCGGCAATGGAAAGTACATCCATTCCTGCCTTGAACAAGTGGGCCTGAGACTTCACGAAGGCGTTGGGTTCCCGTCCAAACAAGAAGCCGTCAGCTTCATAACGCCTGTTCCATAAATCTTTTGGTGTATCGTTCATATTCGTCTCGACAGTTTCGGGCAGGATGGAGGATGTTATATCTGTGTGGAGCTGTAAAGGCCCTCAAAGCCTTTGCCGTCTTGTCGGGTGTAAGGATTACATTGAAAGTATCGGTGGATATGTCTTCTGCGAATTACGATTTTATTGTCATAGGTGCAGGGACGGCCGGATGTATCCTTGCCAACCGTTTAAGTGCCAATCCGTCGAACAAAATACTGCTTTTGGAAGCCGGGGGCAAAGACAACAATATCTGGATGAAAGTCCCGGTCGGATTTCAAAAGCTTCTGAACAAGCCAAAACATAATTGGTGTTTTCAGGCTGAAGCAGAAGAAAATGTCAAAGGCCGGTCCATTCCCATCCCACGCGGTAAAGGAATTGGCGGATCTTCATCGATTAACGGCATGCTCCATGTTCGTGGTCAGGCATTGGACTTCGACCGTTGGGCTCAATTTGGAAATCGCGGTTGGGCCTTTGCGGATGTGCTGCCCTTTTTCAAAAAGTCGGAAACCTTCGCACGCGGCGGCAACCACTTTCGAGGCGGTGAGGGCGCATTAACAGTATCCGATATGCGTGAACATCATCCCCTGGTGGACGCTTTTATCGCAGCTGGTGTCGAGAGCGGTTATCCCCGTAATGCGGATTATAACGGCGTCGAGCAAGACGGATTTGGCTACTTTCAGGTCAACCAAAAAAACGGCCAACGGGTCAGCGCCGCACACGCTTTTCTGCATCCAATAAAGAACCGCCCGAACCTGACAGTGGTCACAAACGCCAGGGTAACAAAACTTGTCATGGAGGGCCGGCAGGTAAATGGCGTGGCCTATAAAGTGGGAACGGTTGAGCAAATGGCGCAGGCAAACGCCGAAGTCATTCTCAGCGCCGGGGCCGTGCAATCGCCTCAGTTGATGGAGATTTCCGGCATTGGACAGCCCGACTTGCTTAAAAAATATGGCGTGACGCCGACCCACAGCTTGCCCGGTGTTGGCGAAAACTATCAGGACCACTACGCCGCCCGGGTTAGCTGGCGCGTTTCGCAGCCTGTTACATTTAACGAACAATCGCGTGGCCTCAGCTTAATTGCCGAAGTCCTGAAATATGCCTTTTTCAAACGCGGTATTTTGACTTTTACGGCGGGCATAGGACACGGCTTTGTTCGAACCCGGCCGGAATTGGCGACGCCCGATTGCCAATTGATATTCGCTCCGGCGAGTTTTGGCGACGCCAACACCCGGGCCCTCGAAAAATCACCAGGGATGACGATTGCGGCCTCGCAGATGCGCCCGGAAAGTGTTGGAACGATCCATATTGCGTCGCCGGACCCCGGGGCTGCACCCCGGATCCGGGCAAATTTCCTGTCCCACAAAACAGATCAGGAGGCTTTGGTCGCGGGGCTGCGGATTGCCCGGCAAATCGGGGGTGCGGCAGCGCTCGCAGCTTTCACAAAATTCGAGCTGAAACCGGGTGTCGATTATCAGGATGATGCCGCCCTGCTCGATCATGCACGGGCGACAGGATCAAGCGTTTATCATGTCATGGGGACGTGCAAGATGGGCCCCAAGACTGATCCGATGGCGGTTGTGGACGAGCGGCTGCGGGTGCACGGGCTTCAGGGTTTGCGCATCGTCGACGCCTCGATCATGCCGAAAATGACCTCTGGCAACATCAATGCCCCGGTGATGATGATTGCCGAAAAGGCGGCCGCAATGATAAGCGAGGATCGCTGACAGGAAGTGTGTCCGGTCGCCAAACGATTGTCTGTACGTCGAAATGCATAAAGACCGCGATCATTTGGCCCTAATCTCAGCCTGAACCAAAGAAAGCGTGAAACCTGAAACGAGAGCAGCCCCTTAGCATTTCTGCTAAGAGGCTGATTTTGCTCACATAAATAGTGGTGATCCCAACGAGGTTCGAACTCGTGTTTCCGCCGTGAAAGGGCAGCGTCCTAGGCCACTAGACGATGGGACCAACTTGAGGCGGTTTTTAGCTTGATCCGGCATGGGGATCAAGTGGTTTCCAGTGTTATTTTAAAGAAATATCGTCAATAAAGATTTGAACATCTGTTCGGCCTTGCCAATCGTCGGTTTTCAGATGCCCGGCGACATGTATTTCCTTGCCCTGGGCTGACAAAAGGGCTTCTCCCATCGGGGTTTCAGCCACCCTGAAAGCGATACCCTTGAGCCGCCCACCGTCACGACCGGTGAAAATACAGCTGACATGTCCCTGGCCGACGATATTGGCCTTGATTACCCTGGCGTCGGCGATAGCAAAGCGGGGTTCGGAATTGCCGGCACCAAAGGGGCCTGCCTGTTGTAATAAGTCGACCAATTCCGTATTGGCGCCCTGAACGTTCAAAACACCATCGATCCCGAGACCACGGACGGCGCCCAGGGCTGCCACCTGGGGGGCCAGACGTTCATTCAAAAATTGAATCAGGTCATCACATTTGTCTTCAGATACTGTGATACCGGCGGCCATGGCATGACCGCCGCCATTAATCAGTAAGCCTGCCTGACGGGCCGCAATGACAGCTGCACCGAGGTCGACCCCCTTGATGGATCGGGCGGAGCCTTTGCCCTGGCCGTTTTGATCAATGGCAATGACAAGTGACGGGCGCTGGTAACGGTCTTTCAAGCGGCTGGCAACAATACCGATGACGCCTGCATGCCAATTGCGCCCTATGGCGATTACAATGCCCGCCGGGGGTTCACCTGCGGCTTCCAGTCCGGCAATTGCCTCTTCCTGAACCATGGCTTCGATGGCCCGGCGCTCAGCGTTGAAAACTTCCAGTTCTGCCGAGATCGCTTCCGCCTGTGCCGGATCATTGCTGGCCAGCAAGACAGAACCCAGATCAGCCCGCCCTACCCGGCCACCTGCATTGATACGCGGGCCGAGGACAAAACCGGCATGATAGACTTCAGGGCGGCGATCAATCTTTGCGCTGTCACTGAGGGCCGCAAGCCCCGTATTGGCGCGCCCGGCCATAACCTTTAGCCCTTGCACGACCAGGGCGCGGTTCAGTCCCTTCAGGGGCACTACATCGCAAACCGTCCCCAGAGCCACCAGGTCGAGCCATTGCATCAGTTTGGGTTCTGGTCGTGATGTGTACCAGCCCGCGTCGCGTAAAGCCCTGTTCACCGCAATGACCAGCAAAAAGGCTACACCGACAGCCGCCAGGTGTCCCAGCGAGCCATCTTCATCCAGACGATTTGGATTGATGACCGCTACAGCCTCCGGCAACGTCGCTTCCGCCACGTGGTGGTCGACGACGATAACCTCAAGTCCAGCTTCTTTGGCCACAGTCAGCGGATCGAAAGACGAAATACCGCAATCGACGGTCACGACAACTCGTGCACCCTCACCTGCCAGCAAAGTCATGGCATCGCTGGTGGGGCCGTAACCTTCCTTCAAACGATCCGGGATATAAATTCGAGGTGGTGTGGATACAGCTGAAAAAAACCGTGTCAGCAACGCGGACGAAGTGGCACCATCGACATCATAATCGCCGAAGATGGCAATTTTTTCGCCCTTCTGGATAGCCTCAGACAGGCGGGCGGCGGCTTTGTCCATGTCTTGCAGGACCGAAGGATTCGGCAACAGGTCTTTCAGGGTCGGATTGAGGTAGCCATCAACGTCGTCAATATCAACGCCACGAGCGACCAGAAGCCGTCCGACGACATCGGGGAGATCATATTTCTGACTGATGGCACGGGCCAGTCGGTCATCGCCCTCACGGCTTTCCCAGCGCCGCCCGGAGGCAGACTGTTCAACAGCCAAAATGGCAGGCGTCACTTCTGGCGCCGCCTGATCCACCATGTTCTAGGCGTTGACCTTGCCCGCCGCGTGACGAGCCTTGATCCAGCGAACAGTGCCGGTTTTTGAACGCATGACCAGGGAATGAGTTGTCACGGCGTCGCCGTCACGATGCACGCCATCCAGCATCCAGCCGTCGGTTACACCCGTGGCCGTGAAGATCACGTCACCGCTGGCCAACTGATCCAGATCATATTTGGCATCCAGGTCTTCAATACCAATCCGGCGGGCGCGGCCCTTCTCGTCATCATTGCGGAAAACCAGACGACCCTGCATTTGACCGCCAATGGAGCGTAAGGCAGCAGCAGCCAAAACACCTTCCGGTGCGCCGCCCGTACCCATATAGATATCAATGCCGGTCTTCGGCGTTGCCGTCGCAATGACGCCGGCAATATCACCATCCGGAATCAGGCGAATAGAGGCGCCGGTTTCACGGACCTTGGCAATCATTTCCTCGTGTCGGGGACGACTGAGGATGCAGGCGATGATGTCTGACGGGCTACAGGACTTGGCCTTGGCCAGCTCGCGAATGTTATCGCCGGGGTCCGCATCCAGATCAATCACACCATTTGGCAATCCACCACCAACGGCGATTTTGTCCATATAGGTATCGGGCGCGTTCAGCAGACCGCCTGCGGTTGAAAAGGCGATCACGGCCAGGGCATTGCTGCCGCCGGTTGCCGTCAAGGTTGTGCCCTCAAGTGGGTCCAGGGCGATGTCGATCTTTTGGCCTGTGCCGGAACCGACTTTTTCACCGATATACAACATCGGCGCTTCATCACGCTCGCCTTCGCCGATAACGATCTGCCCATCCATTTCAAGGCCATTCAGCGCTTTGCGCATGGCGTCCACGGCCACTTGATCGGCGGCTTTTTCGTCGCCAAGGCCGATCAGGCGGTGCGCTGCAATGGCTGCAGCTTCGGAAGCACGAACAGCTTCGATTGTCAGGTTTCGGTCGAGAATATAGTCAGACATTGTATCGGGGGGTCCCTGTTAAAAACATTGGGGTCAAAACATCGGGGCGTCAAAACATCGGGGCGTCAAAACATCAGAATGCCGTCGCATTCCTCATTATCGTTATATTTAGTCGCTATAACAGCTCAATTCGAATCATTCGTGGCGGCTCAACAACAGGCTCAAGGTCTTCAAAAGATTTCAGAACACGCTTCATGGCGCCCTCACGTGCATCATGCAGTATCAGGATAACTGAAACCACTTCACCAGGCGAGCGGCCACGTTGTAACATTGACTCAATAGATACATTTTCGTCTCGCAGGATCGCCGTAACATCCGCCATCACACCAGGCTGATCCACCACCATCAGGCGGACGTAAACCGGACCTTCATGATCATCCATGGGTAAGGTCGGCACTTCCTGTAAGTCGGAAGCCGCCACTGCAAACGGGGCCAGGTTCAAGCCACGGGCGATATCAACAAGGTCAGCGGCAACAGCCGATGCCGTTGGCCCCGCCCCGGCTCCACGGCCTTCATAGACAGTCTGGTCCACAAAATCACCTTCTGCGACTACGGCATTAAAAACACCATCGACATGGGCAATAGGCGTATGCAAGGGCACCATGCAAGGGTGCACGCGTTGTTCAATGCCACCTTCGCCGCGTTGGGCGATAGCCAGTAATTTGATACGATAACCAAGTTCAGCGGCATAGGAGATATCCAGGGCCGTCACATGACGAATGCCTTCTATATGCAAGGCATCAAAATCAACCGGGCAGCCAAAGGCGAGGCTGGCCAGAATGGCGATTTTGTGGGCGGCATCAACACCGTCAATGTCAAAGGCTGGATCAGCCTCGGCATATCCCAGTTCCTGGGCGTCTGCCAGGACGTCATCGAAGTCGCGACCGCTTTCTTCCATCTGGGTCAGAATGTAATTGCAGGTGCCGTTCAGGATGCCATAAACGCGACTGATTTCATTGCCCGCCAGACCTTCTCGCAAGGCTTTGACGATGGGAATGCCGCCGGCGACGGCTGCTTCGAAGGACAACGGCACATTCATATTTTCAGCGGCAGCCGCCAGGCTGGTGCCGTGATGGGCAATCAAGGCCTTGTTCGCTGTGACCACAGCCTTACCCTTGGCAATCGCGGTTTCAACAACTTCCCGTGCGATACCGTCTGATCCGCCGATCAATTCAACAACAACGTCAACGTCGTCAGAGGCGGCCAGGTCGACGGCGTTATCGAACCATTGGTAGCCACCGAAGTCGACGCCCCTGTCCCGTTTTTTGTCGCGCGCAGAAACGGCGGTAATTTCCAGTGACCTACCGCTGCGTCGGGCCAGTAAATCGCCGTGTTTCTGAAATAGTTCGAGAAGTCCGGCACCGACGGTCCCCAGACCGGCAACGCCAATGCGTAAAGGAGTGCTCAAGATGCTTGCGCCTGATTATCAGAGGGGGGGAAATTCGACGTATCTGCCTTGCCAAGGAAACGCTTGATGTTGCGGATGGCCTGGCGGGTGCGGTGCTCGTTTTCAACGAGGGCGATGCGCACATAACCTTCGCCATATTCGCCAAAGCCAATGCCGGGCGAGACAGCGACCTGTGCTTGTTCCAGCAATAATTTGGAAAATTCCAGCGAGCCCATATGCTCGAAGCTCTGGGGCAAAGGTGCCCAGGCAAACATGGTTGCAGGTGGGCTGGGCACATCCCAACCGGCATTGGCGAGACCGGAAATCATAATATCGCGCCGGGCTTTATATATCTGTCGGGCTTCTTCCACACAGTCCTGAGGCCCGTTAAGGGCCGCGGTTGCCGCCACCTGAATAGGTGTAAAAGCGCCATAGTCGAGATAGGATTTAATGCGCGCCAGAGCCTGGATCAACTTGGCATTGCCGGTCGCAAAGCCAATGCGCCAACCGGGCATGGAATAGGTTTTACTGAGGGAAGTAAATTCAACGGCAATATCCTTGGCCCCTGGCACCTGCAGGATCGACGGCGGCGGAATATCTTCAAAATAGATTTCTGAATAGGCCAGATCGGACAGGATATAGATATCACGCGCCTTACAATATTTGACAACTTCCCGATAGAAATCGAGGTCGACAACCTGGGCCGTGGGATTGGATGGGTAGTTCAGGACGATTGCCGAAGGTGCAGGCACACTGTGTTTAACCGCGCGATCCAGAATTTCGAAAAAGTCATTGCCCTGATCCGTTGTGCCTGGCACAACCGGCAAATGTCGGATCACGGCACCGGCAATAATAAACCCATAGGCATGGATGGGATAACTGGGATTTGGAGCCATAATCACATCGCCAGGCGTTGTGATGGCTTGCGCCAGATTAGCAAAACCCTCTTTCGAACCCAGGGTGACAATGATTTCCTTGTCCGGGTCCAGATCAACGTTGAAACGCCGCTGGTAATAATCTGCGTAGGCTTTGCGCAGCCCCGGAATTCCGCGAGAGACAGAATAGCGATGGGTTCTGGGGTCCTGAACGGCTTCTACCAGTTTTTCAACGATATGTGGCGGGGTCGGCATATCGGGATTTCCCATGCCGAGATCGATGATATCTTCGCCCGCAGCCCGCGCGCGCGCTTTCATCTCGTTAACTTCCGCAAAGACGTAGGGCGGCAGCCGTTTTATGCGATGGAAATCCATATTATTCACCAGGCAGGCGACTATGTCGCTGGATAGGACCAAATCTGCGCTGGTTATAGCGAATGCCCGCGCAGAAATCACCCTCTGGCGGGTGATAAACCAGCAATTTCAGCCAATTTAATGAGGCTTTCGCCCCTAAAACTCCAGAAAGATTTCAGCCCGGCGATTATGGGACTGGCCTTCGGGCATATGTTCGTAATAAATCGGGTCCGCGTCACTCAGAGCTTCGACACGAACGGCTGAAGCATCAACGCCCTGGCGCATCAATTCACGGGCGACTTCGTTGGCCCGATCAAGAGAGACCCTGAAATTTATCATTCGGTGCCGCGCCAAATTCATATTTTTGGTAAAATGTGAGGCATGTCCGACAACCCGAATAACACCGCGACGGTTGGTTTTATAGGCTTCAGCGGCGGTCCGAAGTTCCTTTTTGGCTTTTCGGCCCAGCTTTGAAGACCCATTGGCAAAATGCACAACCAGTTTTCTGGCCGAAGCAGGTGCGGAAACCAGGGCAGCGCCTGGATTAACGGTCACGCTTGAAGCTGTTTTTCCGGTCAGAGGGTCGTTATAGGCTGCCAGCACGATACCAGGTAGTGATGATTGGCTTGCGTTAATCGGCTGGGCAACCGGCGCATTAAATCGTGAGCTTGCCGGTGCTGTGCTTACCGTGCTGGCGGATTGGGCCAAACTGGCGGCAAACATCTGCGACAAAACATTCTGCCCTGCATTGGGAAACGACGGTGCTGCCATCGTTGGGGTCATATAGCCTTGCTGGGTAGCCTGAACCTGTGCAGGCGCACCGCCGGCGACCAAAGGCGGTAACGGCGCTGGCGGCGGTGATGTTGAGATCATTACAGGAGAGGCGAGTTTTGCAGCAGGTGCGATTGGTGCGACCAAAGGTGGCAATGGCGCAGGTGCGACAGGTTTAACCTTCGCGGGTAGCGGCGCGATAGTCGGCACGGGTTGTGCGGGGGCAGCAGAAGCCAGCTTTGGCATACGTGCAAGCTTGGAGTTCACTGGCTCCACAGGAACCTGCCTCGGTGCGGCTGAAACGGGTGCCGGCGCAACTGGTGCAGGTGCTACGGGCCTGGGTGCCGGTGCGACTGGTGTTGCGACAGCAACCTGTTTCATGACAGGCTTGGCCGCCGTTTTTGCTGCTTGCTGCGTCGCAGATTTGCCCCCACTGCGCAAATCTTCGTCCGTGTATTTGGCCTTGTCCCGATCCGCGATCAAACCGTTTGCAGCTGCTGCAAGGTCTTCACGGCTGCTTGTTGCAGGTGCCTTGGCAGGAACAGTCTTCAGGGACGGGAACGACTTGTTTTCTGAAGAATCTGCAACCTGGCGGGTTGATTTTGGTGGCGCGGAACCATCATCGCTGAATGCGCTGTCGTACCAGTCGACAGGGTTTGCCCATTCCGGCAAAGTTGAGCAACCGCCCAGCCCCAGCGCAATGACGGCAGTCAGTGCCGTTCCTCTGATCCATTTTGACGTTGCGCAGTCTACCGGTGAGCTATTTACCGGCGCGCCATTTACCGGTTCACCGGATCGCGTTTTCACACCCATCAAATTTTCCCCTGATCCGTTCATCCTGCCTGCTCCGGTTACGGGCCCTTTTTGGACATGCCCGTTGTTTAACACATATCTTTTGTTTAGAGAGGCCAGCCTGTATTGCTTCTGGCCGCCATTTTGCACCAATTCTCTTCCCCACGGTTGCGACCCGCAACGGTTTCACGCATTCTGTTCACGACAATTGTCAGAACTATGCACAGCATTTTGTTCTTTTGTACGCCATTTCAACAGCATAGGGAATGCATAATGAGCGATCAACAAGGCACTGAGCCCCATATTCCGGATTTCGACAAGTTGGCAGAGAATATGTCCTCTGTCGCAGAAAAGAGCCAACGCCTGATCGCTGACTTTATGAAACGTCAGGCGGAAGGCGACTCGAGTGCCTTCGATGATCCCTTGAACATTGGCCACACTTTTCTGGAACTGACCCAGAAAATGATGGCCGACCCGGCCAAGGTTGTGAACGCCCAGATGGGTTTGTGGCAGGATTACCTCAAGCTTTGGCAACATGCTGCCGAAAAAATGAGCGGCGCTGAGAGCGAACCTGTGGTCAAACCAGCCGCCGGAGACAAACGCTTCCGTCATGATGACTGGGAAGAAAATCAAGTTTTTGACTTCATGAAACAATCCTATTTGCTGACAGCAGACTGGATGAAGCGCACCGTGCACGACGTGGACGGGTTGGACGAGCATACCCATCAAAAGATTGATTTTTACACCAGTCAGTTTGCCGATGCCTTGTCACCGACCAACTTTGCAGCCATGAACCCGCAGGTGCTCCATGCAACCGTTGAAAGCGGTGGAGAGAACCTGGTCAAGGGCCTGGATAATCTGCTACGTGATCTGGAAAAAGGTGGCGGCAAGCTCGCTGTTTCCATGACAGACCAGGATGCCTTTGATGTCGGCCGCAATGTTGCGACGACACCAGGAAAAGTAATTTATCAGAATGATCTCATACAGTTACTACAATATTCTCCGACAACGGATGAAGTTAACAGTCGCCCCCTATTGATCATCCCGCCATGGATCAACAAGTTTTATGTGCTTGATCTTCAGCCAAAGAACTCCTTCATCAAATGGGCTGTGGAACAGGGACAGACAGTCTTTGTGATCAGCTGGGTGAACCCGGACGAGAAGCTGGCGACCAAATCGTTTGAAGATTATATGCTTGAGGGGCCACTTGCGGCGCTTGATGCCATTGAAGCTGCCACAGGCATTAAAGAAGTGAATGCTATTGGCTATTGCATTGGCGGTACCTTGCTTGCTTCTACCATGGCCTACATGGCAGAGAAAAAAGACAAGCGCATGATGTCGGCTACATTCTTCGTGGCTTTGGTTGATTTCACCGAGGTCGGCGACTTATCTGTTTTTGTCGATGAAGAACAGATAGAAGCCATTGAAAAGAACATGGCTGAAAAAGGCTATCTGGAAGGTCGGGAGATGTCGACGACCTTTAATATGCTTCGATCCAACGATCTGATCTGGTCCTTTGTGGTGAACAATTATCTCTTGGGCAAGGACCCCTTCCCCTTTGATTTGCTGTACTGGAACTCTGACGCAACCCGCATGCCGGCTACCATGCACAGCTTTTACTTGCGCAACATGTACCAGAAAAACCGCCTATCGACCCCTGGTGGCATCACTCTGGATGGCGTGCCCATTGATTTGGGCAAGGTCACGACGCCAACTTATATTCTGGCCTCCAAGGAAGATCACATTTCGCCGTGGAAATCATCCTATAAGGGCAGTCAACTTTATTCAGGCAAAAACAAGTTTGTGCTTTCCGGTTCCGGTCATATCGCCGGTGTGGTTAACCCTCCAGCGGCCAACAAATATGGCTATTGGACCAATGCCAAATTGCCGGAAGACGCCGATGAATGGTTCGCCGGGGCCAAACAGCATGACGGATCCTGGTGGCCCGACTGGATTAAATGGATCGATGGCCAGAACAAGAAAAAGGTTCCTGCCAGAACGCCAGGAGACGGAAAACTGGATGTCCTTGAAGATGCACCCGGGTCCTTTGTCCAGATCAAGGCTTGATCTACCTTGAACCGTAGCGGCAATAGCCTGTGACCGAGGAGGAAGGCCGAAGACTTCCCCCGATTGCGGTCGCTCTGGCCATCCAGCTTGTTGCGGGAATGATTTGCTTTGGCATCGCTCTGGTCATTAACCGCAATGCGGATTTTAATCGGGAGCGTTAGAAATTCCGTGTCATTTCTTTAAACTGAAGAAAAGGAATGACACATGCGAAATGATTTTGATTTTGATACAGCTCTTTCTGCCCTGCAAGATGGCCAGA